>Ga0209589_1002844_pt1 | contig 30182 bp, 12 predicted proteins | sample CowpeawhiteBW_FD_187525 | JGI IMG/M metagenome (GOLD analysis project Ga0209589, IMG submission 187525) | Root nodule microbial communities of legume samples collected from California USA - Cow pea white BW (SPAdes) (version 2) | ecosystem: Host-associated > Plants > Roots > Nodule | place: USA...
TATATATATATATAGATATATATATATATATATATATATATATATATATATATAAAAGTTGGTTCAATTCTACTTTTATTTTAAGACAAGTTCACATACCCCATCTAAAGGAAAATTCAATTTTTTTTGTGTGATAATATCTAATAAATAATACAGATTTTTCCTTATAATCGATTGAAAAATAATGATTGGATTTAATTTAAAATTTAAACGAAATTATATTTTACTGATCAAGTTTGAATTTGATGACTTCATATTGAAAATGTACTAAACCTAGACGATCAGGACCGATATTGCTAACTACTCGGTCCAAACTGTCTAAGACTAATCCTATCATAAAAAAGAATAGATGGTTAGTTAGCCGCACAAAATGATAAAACATACATAGCGCCACCTACTTTAAGAATAATAACACACATGAGTAAAAGCCGCCAACTCTTTTAGGAAATAACAATAGGACTTCTAGTGTCAGATCATAAACTCGGGACTTGGGTCTAGCAAAGGCTCAGTCAAGGCCCGAACAATAGCCTACCGCAATAAATAGGGGTCCAGCCCATTAAAGGCGTAAAACATGGTTAATAACTCTATAAATACATGTGAACTTCAACAATTAAAGTTACGCTTTCATTAATTCAATAATAAGTTATTTGACCTTTGAGAGTCTTTGCTAACTTGATCGTCTGAATCTTTTCCACATATAATCCCCTAAGGATCCAATCCGCCAACATTAGAAAAAATACATATAAACCGAAGAGTAACCGGACTGAAAAATCAATGATTAGGGGTAAGATATAATTTATGTTTCCTGATATTCTATTATTATTTTCGCAGAAAAAAAAATCAAATCAAATTAATCCACGATTACTAATATCATAATTCACGAGTGTGAGCATGGTCTCAGAGGTGGACAAAGTCATTTTCAGGGAGTTATATTTCTTCTTCTACTGTTTTTCTTCTCCAATTATTGTTTTATCTTTGTAGAAGTAACTATGCATTATTGTCGTCTTGCAAATTTATAGAGGATGAAACATTTTAATGAGTGAGGTCATTGTACTGCCACAACATTATTTATACTCTTAATTACATTGTGATCAGAACGATGTGAATATTAATAGAAAGATTACATCCAATTGATTTAAAAAAAACAGAAACTAAATTAAAAATTTTAAAAATATAAAATAATTTCAACGAATCTTAAAGTTGAAAAGACTATTAAACCAGAATTTTAAAATATCTTTTAATAATTAATATTTCGATCAATAATAAAAATAATTTATGTTTTTAAATTCTTTAAAAAAAAAACTTACTAAAAAAGGTTAATGAGAGTAGGGTATACCTGTATCCGCCCTAACTAAAAATCGCCGTGCATCTAACTAAAATAGGCGTGCCTATTATTTTCTTTTAGGTATCCATTAAATATCCTCTCTGGAAGATATGCATTATTGGTGCCTTTTTTTCTTTTTTTTTTCCATCGATCAAACTCTATGGAAGATCGGATCTGAACTCACAGTCTCCCTTGAATAAGAAGGACCAGCACGTTCTGATTTGTTTTATACGACTCACAAAATCGGGAGTCAAAACATATATGTGTAATCAATTTTATCAATTTTACTTCTTTCTAGATACCAAAACATACTTTACCCTTTTATAAATAAGATGAAATATAAATTAATTTTAGTTTATATGAAAATTAATTCTATTTTTCAATTTTATCTTTTAAAATTGGGAAAGAATAACAAATCTACAAATAGAGTAGGTGGTTACCTATAAATACAATGTTAATAGATCATATAAACATATAAAGTCTTTAAAAGTGAATATATAATTTTTCAAACCCAACTGCATTATACTTTTTTCACATGTTAAACAATATTACAATACGGTATTTGAACTTTTTCATATATTTCAGTTCAAATATTTAATATTATTGAATTTAAATGACTGTATCTATATTTTTAAAGTTTAAAAACAAAAATATATTAAAATTTAGGACAAAAACTAATTCTAGTTTCACATTCAACTTTAGATGTATTACAAATATATTTAATGTAATTATAAAAAGAATTGTTATTATTATTACGTAGGTTAATACATGTATTAGGAAACTAATTAAATAGCTTAAAAGATCTCAATATGTTACAACTTTTTCTTTATCGAATAAAAAACACAATAATGATTAAAAAACATAATAAGATAAACGATTGTTTGGTGTACTGTATATAATAATGATTTAAAAAAAATAACTCTTAATCATAGTGAAAATTGTATCTTTAGTACAAAAGCATCTGGATAATCATCATTTTATGATAATAAAGAATTAATTATTATATCAATTTAGATATTAATTTATAAAATTATTAATAATTAAAATAATTTTTATTATAAATAATTGATCTTTAAATTTATAATTAAAATAGTTTATTTTATTTTTGAAGTTAAGATTTTCACATCTTACGAATATTATTATATCTTACGTTGTTACATCTCACCTTATCAGGTGCTACACCTTTTTTCTTGTTCTTTTTAAATCAAGGTTAGTTGATACACCTGGCCTCTTTTCTACCATTTTTTGACATCCAAACGAAATTTATCTTTCTACCATTACTTACCTTTTTACTGCAATACCGTGAAAATACTTATTTTCTTATTATATAGTAAAAGTTAAATAAAAAAATATCGATACTTAATTTTATAGGGATAATTAAAAACACAAAGTTAGTAAAAATAGATACATGTTTTTTTAATTTGTGAAAACTAAAGAAATAAATATATAATTAATAAAAGTTGTAATTTGTAAAAATAAAATCTATAATAATATTTGCAAAAAGATATATAACAACAATGATATTACATTTAATTCCAACAAATTCCTACACTTCTAGCCCTAACAACAATGATAAATATCTTTTGTTTTCACATATTAAGATTTGTCTTGGCCATTCTTAGTTCAATAGTAAAGATTACATTTCTTCTATATACCAATGCAACTCATACCCTTTCAATTAAAGAGTGATATTTGTTGCAACCGTTGAATGTGAAGTTCTTATAAGATTAATGAGCCCTTTGCGGTGCTGCCCATAATTATGCAACTTCTAGTGGTGCATCCTATAGCATTCCAAATAAATTTCTTGCATCCGTTGTTCAAATTTGTGTGACCCCAATTTAAAATGGATTGAAACTGAAGCATATTGTCACTTCTCATGATGCATTTCATTCCATCCTCCAGATTTGGTATTGTATAAATGTCGATCCTTCACTTTGTGATAGTGTGCATCTTTGATGTGGCATTGATAATACACTCTACTTGTAGCACATTTGTTCCTATATGTCCTTGCACCTGTATATTAATTTATGCAAAAGCAAACCTCTAGGCTAAACTGTCTGAGTGTGGTTACTGCATTGTATCTTTTCATATTTGCATCAACCCCATTCTTTTGTTTCATAGCTATCCCATCTCGTGTGATTATTATCATACTTGATGCATTATGTTTTGCCTTTTATTTGATCAATTTGGTCCCTTGAGATGGTTTATTTTGTTAGTTAGTTTGTTTTCTGACTTAAATATGCACCCAATATTCTAGCTATGTCGTTGTAGAGTCTGTCACAGTAATGTTCTAATACAATACATAGGGCAAACATACCAATCGAAATATGGGAAAGTTGCCTTGTCATTTTTGCTCCTTATCCATGCCCACATTCTCAATTGTGTCATACATAAAATTTCCTCCGCATCAGGCTTGTTTTTTTCTAAATATAGTTCCATTTCTTTGATTTCAGATACACCATATCAGTGACGGATTTTAATAGGGGCAGGGAGGGGCCTCGGCCCCCCCAAAATTTTAATTTTTTTTAATTTATAATATATATATATATATATATATATATATATATATATATATATATATAATTTATTAAATTGTAGGTAACATATTTTAGAAATTGATGAAAATTAAATTGTGTATTTTTTTCATTTATTTTATAAAACACATAATTTAGTTAATAGATAATAAAATTAAATATAATAAAGAATAAAAATATTTAGGCTTAATTTATTTTTGGTTCCTCTTTTTGTCAAAAATTGATCCTACAATAATGTTAATTACACCAACAAAGCAAGCCATCCATATTAAGAGTTTTAATTTTAATAAAAAAGTCATTGATCTATTTTAAAAAATTTAACGTTATTTATCGTAAAAGATCAAATTGTATCAATTTTTCAATAACTGGGACAAAATTGAAAAAAACTGGAGGACCAATTTAACATTTTTAAACCAAAACATGAATCAAAAGAGTTACCAAATATTTTTTAAGATAATTTTCATTTTCTTTCTTATTATCTTTTTAGTTCTTTACAAATTGTAATAATTTCTCACTACAATATTGTAATCATTTGTTACTCTCATATATTTTCTTTCTGTTCTTGAAGAAAAAAAAAAGTTAGAAACAAACTTATTATTTTTGCTCTCATTTCTCATTTATCGCATCCCTTTCTTGTCTCTCGTCTCAATAATGAAAAACATTATTTTTTATCTCATGAGCCTTTTTGTATATTCATTTTTTTATGAATATAGAAGAAAATTAAATAGTGTATTATGTGTTTTTTCATAACTGTTTTTTAATTATAACTTGATTATAATATATTTTTCTTTTAATAATTATGTGTCTCAATTATAAAAAAATACTATGATAAATTATTTTTTAATGTTATTTACATAAAAAAATATATATTGATAAAGAATAAAATTATAAATTCATTATTTTAAAAGTGATAAAAAAACTATTGATGAAAAGAAAATAAACTTTATTTCTTCATATATTTTGAAGCATTAGACTAATTATCAATTCAATTAGAGAATTCATTTCTTAAAGCATTATACTAATGATCGAATCTACTAATCTCAAAATTATATTACTTTGGTCCCTCCAACATTTTTTGTCAAGATCCGTCACTGCACCATATAATTGTTATCCACATTCCTTTTCAGATCACATTTTCTTTTTTCTTTAACTCCACTAGTTATAACTGTTTGAAATGTATCATTGACCGGTTATGATATACATTACTAACTCCAACCCAAAAATCACATATATTCGATATTCAAATAACAAATGATTTGTTGTTTCATATTTGAATTGACATATAATCTAGGATATGTTTTCGTATTAGTGTTCACTTCCCAAGTCCACTTCAGTTTTCAGTTTTTTCTCCAATATGTATAAAAGGAGGAAAAATCATAGAGAAAACAAAAGCAAGAGTTGAGAGAACAAATAAAGAGAGAAAGAAGCATAAAACAACAATTTTTTTGACGCATAGGTATGTGAATTTGTTTCCATTTTTCCCTCTATCATGAAAGGTTTATTCTCTCACAGAACATGAAGTGAGCGTTTCCTATATGAACCCATTTTCATATAGTAATTCATTTTCTACCTTCTAATATAAATGGGTGCATGTTATGAGCATGTAGAAGGTAATGTTTTTATACAGGGTTTTATGGTAGCATTAATAATCTGACTATATATATGCGGGAAATTTGTGCCATAACTTCAATTGATTGACCCACATTTCCCCAATCCTTACGGGTCCAATCTGTCATGTTCAAAATACTATATTTACTTTAATGCATTTTTTTCCACTTCGGGATCTGAACCACCCTAAAGTAAGGATATATATATATATATATATATATATATATATATATATATATATATATATATATATATATATATATGACTTCTGCTGGTCTGAGTTTATTGTTGGTATCCAAAGTATTTTTGGATTATCTTATTTTGACACTTGTAAAATTTGTACACCTATATTATATTTATTATTTTTTAATAAATACAAAAGTTTATTTATTAATAACTATTGTTTCTTTAAAATTAAGTTTTAAGTGGTTTTTCTAGTGTAAAAAATCATTTCCGAATTTCTTTATGCTTGACCCTCATAATTTCATGGTTATGGCAATTTAGATTTTGATGCGACAAACATTTACAAGTTATGAAGCTTTTGGGATCTACCGCAACTTACTTATTTTGATTATGTATAAAATCAAAATGGATTTCAATATGTGAACTAATCAGATTAATTATGGTTAAAGGATAAAGTTCTCTTAGACAAAGAGTTAGATATATTTTTCCTTTATAATTTCATGAATTAGGCATTGTCAATTTCAGAAGAACTATTTATTTCATACAACCACTTTAATTTGGACAAATAAAAAAAATGCACACCACGCAGAAAGAAATAAATACATTTAACTATTAGAATCTTACCAAAAAAAGGAAAAGAACAATTATTGTAAATACGCGTGACCCCACAACATTTTAAATATAGGAATTAGTTAGGCATTAAAGTTGCATTTATTACATTTCTCTTGACAAAACTAGGATATATAGAATTATTGTTTCAATATTGTTCATCAAATGATATTTGCAGAAAATATGAATGAAAAATTAAAAGCATAATTTAATACTTCCCTTCTGTATTTTTTTATATTTCAACAAATCTTATAGTCCTCCTATATTTATATATTTATAAATTTATACAGGTAGAAAAAGACGAGTAGAGGGAAAATAAAGAAAATGGTAATCGGAAGTCAAATAAGTGTGGTAGCCTGATTTTATTTCTCAATTTTTAATATAACATAAGTAGATCGCGCAAATTTATTTATTTCAAGTATAAGTAAAAATATTACAAGATCTAACGTGGATTTTAAAAAAATGGAATATGTAGTATTATAATTTAAATTGTTTGAGTGGATACGATTTTATTGGATCTGATTAACCATATAGGCCGCAATAGACACGGTACTGCGCGTTGACTTCACGTGGAGCATGCAGGAGTGATATATGAACTAGGTTTTTTTTCGTGGAAATCTAAGTAGAAAAAATGGCAAACAAATAGTCACGTTGGCTTCATGTGGCATGCATGCATGTGTGGGCTCGTCGGTAGTGAGATTTGTTTTCCTCATTACCTAACTCAGAAAAGAATGTCGTTTTCAGACGCTTCAATATAATATTATTTATATATATATATATATATATATATATATATATATATATTAAATCAGCAGTAGTTTTTTAACAATTGATTATTTTTCACAAAACCTTTTACCATTAATGGCTATTTCAATACGAATGTTAAATCCAGGGGATTAATTTATTTTATCACCTCTAACTTATGTAGAAGTTAAAGAATCACTTTTTAAACCTATATAAAAAAAATTATGAAAATTTTTATGCAAAATGGATTCTTGAAAAAGGGCTAGCTAGTACTTGTTTTTATTTTAATTTGTGATTTTTTTAAAGTCCATTAAATAAAATTTTCCAAAATAGTATAAATTTGTATGTTTAAACAAATTATTATTATTATTATTATTATTATTATTATTATTATTATACTTTCCTTTGCGTGGAATATGTGATAACAACTTATTAATAGGTATAAAGAACACATTTTATATCGTAAGAATCATTATGTGAATAAACATATAAATATTTATGTTTTCAAGAGAAAATCATAAATAAAAGATAAGAAACGAAACATAAACAAATTCTAAATTTAAAGAATTAAAGAAAACAAGGAAACCGTATATGAAAGAAGAGAGCTAAAAAGTTGGTAAAAAAGTACATAGCAATTTCAATCCCTTATAATTAATGTATCGGAGTATTTTTGAAAAGTGAGTTTATAAATATACTTTAGGTAAGAAAAGTAATCGGTAAAAGAAATTTTATATTAAACCAGTCTAACACTCTCACTTTCTTCTCACTTTTAGAAAAATCAGTTTCTCAAGCGCTCCCTTGTTCTTAGCAGAAGCTCTGCTAGGGTTTGGTTATCTCTTGTTCACGCTAGCTCAAAAGCTCACCCCCGTCTCACATAAGTTAGTTCTTGAACCGTACTCTCTCCTTTCTAAGTTTGTTTTCGTGGTTTCTGTTAGGGTTCACAGTAGTAACCCTATTATTCTTTTTATGCCGCTGTTCTCAGCTCTCGAGTCTGCTCCTGGAGCTGTTGGGTTCGTTGGCTTAAGTGTCGAAGTCTGTTACTAGCTCTTTCCAAGTAAGAGAAGCTATGGTTTTCATATTTTCTTAAGTGATTGCGTGTTCTAACTTTGCTTCGTGTTCATATATGGCTTGTATGCTACTGTGATTGCCTGGAATACCTCGATGTGTGGTTTGGAATGAAATGTATGGCTGATGCAGGTACGAACAATGGCGAGAACTAATATTCTCGCCCAAGCGAGCTCGTCTCGCATAGGCGAGAAAAGTAGAGACTGACCCAGATTCCTGCTTGAGCTCTCGCTCAGGCGGAAAGCTCTTATTTTGAGTGAAGTGTCATCTCACTCAGGTGAGAGGGGCTCGCCTAAGCGAAAACGCGTGAGAGTCTGTTTGTGTTTCGCTTGGTTGCAGCTCAGGCGAGAGATCTTACTCTTAAGCGAAGAGCAGTCTCGCTCAGGCGAGGAGGTCTTGCCTAAGCGAGAGCTCGCGAACACTACAGTACTCTCTGTTGGCAGTCTCGCTTAAGCGAGGACCTGCAGCTTGAGCGAAAGACCCCTTTCGCCTGAGCGAGGGTCCCTAGCTTAAGCGAGACTGGTGTAGGGATTTGTGTTCTTTGCCATGTTTTTGGTTGTTGGTTGTAGGATTTAATTGGAATACTCTATTTAAAGCATGAAGTATGTGAATATGCATGTAATCTTTGATTGTGTGGGCTGAATTGATGAGTTTGGCATGATCTTGGCATGTAATATGAATGGGATGGGTGGTTACAAAGGTTGATATGGAATTGGTATGTATAATGACTTGTCTTGGTTGGAGAAACATAAATTTGGTGCGGTCAGGACGTAATTCCACGATGGTTTCGTGGTGGTGCCTCATTGGTCAGGACGTAATTCCACAATGGTTGGGTGGTGATGCCTCATGGTCAGGATGTAATTCCATGACCCCTGTTAGTGGGAGTTCATGGTGGTGCCTCATACTTAGGATGTAATTCCACAGTTCATGGTGGTGCCTTATTATATAATTTAGTAAAAATTCAAGTAAGGATTGCATCCTGACACTCTAAAGAGTTAGTGAGTCTCACGTAGAGTGTACTGACTTAAGTGGTGTGAGTAGCAGGAGGTCCTAGTATTTGGTAGGATAATGGCCTTAGATGTTTGAAGACCAACTTTGTGAGTGGTAGGGTGAAACCCATTGGCAATTGGCTCTGCAAAGAACTAGAGGCCACCACAAGTGCAAACATCTGGTGAATCCGACTAATTATATGTATCCGGATAAGTCGTGTCTTGAGTCTTAGTGTCTTGTTTGCGAGTTATCACATGCTTGGTTGATGTATGTATCTTTGGCTATCAAATTGTATGCAATTACATGATAAAACATTTTTCCACTCTAACTTACCCTTTATGCTTTTCTTGTGTGTTGGGTGTGTTTTCTTCTTTTGCGATGATCATCAATTCATTAATGGGAGCAGATGTGAGAACTCCTCATGGTCGTCAAGGTGATGGAGATTCCGCTGCATAGCTTTGAGTTAGATATCATTTTTTCGAGTTTCTTTTAGGGTTGTAGCCCATGTACTACGTTGCTCTTTGAGCCTTTATATTGGATGCTGTTAAATTTTATCCTGTTTTGTATTGGTATGGTGGTATGCCTTAATTTCCTTCAGGTTAGATTATTGTAAAAAGTGATAATATACTCTATAATTTTGCTCTTAATATTATTTTGTGTGACGTTACATTTAATTAAAGTTAATATTTAAATACGACGTTACACGGATAAAATCAATTTCTCGATAAAAATAATAAGGGAAAGTAATGGTAATAATGAAAGGTATTATTAACCGAAATTTCCATGGATAAATTAAGAGTCAAGTACGGAAATATCCGTTGGCATTATACATCAAGAATGAATATAATTCTTTTTCGTTGGTAGTATATCTCGGGGCATTAAGCACGAAGTAAGAAAAGAACAATTTTCGATATTTAATTTTTAATTGTACTTATCTGTCGGTAATATTCATTAATCGATAATTATTTGATTGACAAATTGAGCTACTTTATATTATTGATAAATTTATCTAACGGTCAAATAAACAGTAGCTTCTGCTTGACAAATATGGTATCGAAATGTTAAAATTATTGAATGACATCTTGGATGTTCCGTGCATATCAGTCAATAAAATTGTGTAAAATAAAAAAATGTTAATATAAATTATATTTTATTTTAATTATTGAATAAATGTAATTATAATTACGAATTGAAATATAAAGTTTTAAATATTATTATTTCATCATTGTTTGAAACCTAACTTGTACACAAAACCTAATTTAAAGTTTGCATTACTGGAGCTTGTAGTGTGGTGGGTAAGGATGTTAATGGAACGAGTAGGGTACAGGTAGAAACTCTCATGTACCTTACTTGCTGGATAAATATTTATCACGTATCTGTATCTATATTTTTCAAGTATCCGTTATGCAGGTACCTGCCTATTTTTTTCATATTCGCGGGTATCTATGGGTACTGTGGGTATTTATAAAAATATTTTAAAAAATAAATATTTAACCATAAATTCAAATAAAATAAAATAAAATACATCATTGTCATAAATTTGAAATAAAGTTCAAATAAACTCAAGTTCATACAAGTCCAAATAATTATAAAAGTAAATATAAAATTATGTTCAACACAATAGAAATTTTTTAATTAGTGCTTGGATCAACAAGTCCACTTTCTCCGACTGATTCCTGAAAAACAAGCAAATAAAAAATCACTAACAATTTATATTGTAGTTTATTTTTGAATGAAATATTAAAGAAATTACTAACTTCATCAATGTCCACATCTTGCAACATTGTATAAAGTTTCAAGTTGTCCAATTTTAATCTAGGAGCCGAAAAACATAAGAAGTTCATTAAAATTTTCTAACAATCACTTAATTAAAATATCTAAGTAAAAGTGTTAATTTCATATTTTGTTAACTCCATCATTTGACAACAAGCATACCATAAACGTCATTGTCTATATAGGGTTTGATGTATATATGCCCAATTTCAAAGAAAGGAAAGAGAAGAATGTTAAGGAGTGTACCTGGAAGAAGACAACATACAAATACTTGAAGCTGGAAGAATGAAGACTGGAAACAAGATGTGCAACTTAGAAAAAATTAGGTCATAATGTTTTTTACTAATATATATATATATATATATATATATATATATATATATATATATATATATATATATATATATAAGAGCATTTTTGTGAATTAAAGTTTAGCGGGTATGGGTATCCACAGGTACGGATACTATGATACCCATACCCGCCACGTTAACATGCGAGTATCAAAAATACCCGTACCCATGGGTAGCAGGTATCCATTTTTAATATCCATTTCCTACCCGTTGCAGGTTTTATCCGCAAATACCGCAGGTACAGATTTTTTTGACATCCCTAGTCATGGGTGGAGTTGCACTTATCACCATTCCGGGTCCTAATGTGGTGTTCTTCGAAATCATAACCTAAGTGTCGTGACCGAAATAGATGCGTCAACTGTAAAAATTATTAACGAAATTTTATTGATGTAAAAAAATTGTTGAAAAAACAAAATTTTCAATGAACTGTATTGATTGAACAAATATATTCTTTGGTAAAATGAAATTAAAGTTTCCATTTTGAGATTTCACTATTTTGGGTAAAATTTATCAATAATTGACTTTATTTTTAAATTTTACAAAATATTTGTCAATAAACTTTTTTTTTTAAATTTGTCGATAGATTCATCGTTTATTGAATTGTTTTAAAATCCATCAATAATTGATTTTTTTATTGGCAAATGGACACCAAATTTCTTGTCAAATTTAACAAAATATTTTGTGCTAAATTAATTAGAGATGAGTGAGAAGAAGAATGAGGTGGGGAAGGAGAATGGGGAATCAAACCTGGTAACGACAAAAGCATTGGTGAAGGTAACGAAGCAAGAGAAGGAAAGGAGGAAGAATGAGGAGTAGGAGGAAGGAGAGGAGGAGAAGGAGAGGAGGAAGAAGGAGGACGAGGAAGAAGAAGGAAGAGGAGGAGGAAGAAGAGAAAAAGAAGAAAAAGAAGAAGGAAAAGGAGGCAGATGAGAAGGAAGAGGAGAAGGAAAAAGAACAAATCACAATAGTTATTGATAGATTAATTATCAACAACTAAAATTTGTTGGTAATTATTAATGGATTGTCAATAATTACAGATGAAATTTGATTGTCGGTAATTACCAACGAATTATTTCTATCCGTTTGTAAAATTTACCGATGAACATTTTGTCGATGGATTTTTATGATAACTAGTGGATATTGCCTGTCGATAATCCTTTTTTTTTGTAGTGGTTGGAGTCATTGTTCTCACATCAATTGTTGTCATCGATTTTGCATTGGTCTATTTTCTGTAGTTGGTTGTCGTAGGCAATGAACATTGCACGACCTTGAAGGTTTGTTTAGTTGTAAGAAGGAGAAAGTGCTTATAAGTATTACACAAAAAAATTAAATTTAAAATTTAAAATCTACACAATCACTTTGGTCATGGACCACGTTTGTTGAAAACATAAGTCAATTATTAATGGTCTTTCTCTTCCTATGCATGCTCTTGGTAGTAAAGTTGTTGAAAAATCTTGATCTGAATGATCTGATTATGAAAATAAAAAAGCTCAAAACAATTGTATAACAAAATATATTATAACATATGCTCTAAATGTTGATGAATTCTACATAGTGTATTAATGCAACTTAACAACGAATGTGTGGGATACAATAGAAGTCTTGCATGAAGGTACATCAAATGTTAAAAGAGTTTGGAAACATGTTCAAGAGTATAAATTGTTAGATGTGCAAAATGCTTTATACATATTTTAAATCATTGATTAGACATGGAAAAGATTTTGAAAACAAAAAGTTGAACATCAAGTGTTGAAATGTTTGGGTTGGACTGTTAAACCCTTGGTTGCATTCAAATTTAGGAAAATCCAAAAGTTTTCTCCTAATGTAGTATCAGATCAACCAATGTGTCAATATAAGGAAATGTGATCTTAAGTTAAAAGTACTAACCTAAAGCATGAAATAAAAACATTTCAATAAACAAAAAACAACACAGGAAAAACAAGCGAATGTAGTGGCAAAATGCATGACGATAAAAGTTAGTAAAATTGCAAAGACAATGTAAAACTGGATTAAAATGGGCAAGAACTATTGATGATAACAAATAAAGTAATGAAAAGTATATTGAAACATGAAACAATAATGAAAAGAATGGAAATCAATGAGTAATAGGGACAAATTAAAGTGTTCGGTGAAATGTCTCAATGAAAATGTAAATACAAAAAGATGTTCAATGAAATGCCTGAATGAACTAAAAAAATGGATCATGGTGACTGAACCATAAATGGACCAATGAAAAAAATTAAAACTTTAAAATGAATCTAAATGAGCAAATTCAAACTAGAAGACAAAACAATACAACAAACTGGTATTGAAATAGTGAAAAGCATATAGAACTAAAATCTAAAACTAAGCATTGTGGACTTGAATTGCACAACTAAAATAGAATGAAATGAAGTAGATTGAAACAACAAGTGTTAGATGAAATCTAGAACGAGAAATGAAAAACAAACATCAATGAAGAATTGAATTAATAAAATGGTGCAAAATTGAACCAAAACAGTAGTGCAAATGAATTAGTATACTTTAAGTCAAGTGATCATGGTCACAATGAAACAAGAAAATGGATAAAACCGAATTGGGAAGGGAATTGAATCATAGATAAAAAATTAAGGAAAACTAAACCTAACTTTCTAAAATGGGTAAAATTGAAATATTAAATAAAAAACCGAATTGGAAAGGGAATTGAATCATAGATACAAAAATATAACTAATGCGGTGCATAGAATTGAAAATAGAATGCATGGCCTGAATATGAAATGCTAAAGTAGTGTTGAAATGAGAATGAAGTGTGTAACTAAAATCCCTAACTAAATAGAATTAACTACCATTATGATCATGTAAGAAGTTTGAAAAGAAACTTGAATTATAAACGGGTACATGAAACACATTATGGAAACATATTAAAAACATCGCTCTAAATTGAAAATAGAATTGAAAACTTAAATTCAGAAAATAGGTTTGAAAATAGAAAATAAGATGAAATAGGTAAATCTGAAATAAGAGATAAGACCAAGGGTTGATTTCTAAATACTTAGAACATGAATATCATTTTAGACTAATTTGTTGGAAGTTTCACATCAACTAGAGATAGGACTAATTCACAATATATAAGTAGGTGTAAACCTTACCTTACAAACTGATTTTGTAAGGTGGACTTAGGCATAAAGTTCACTTTTTAACATGATATTCGAGCCATGAGTTAGAACTTTTCCTACCGAAATTTGATGTTTGTTGGGTCAATTGCATGATCCACTAGCGGACCACTATTAGACCACCAATTAATGGTTATTCTCACACACGAGATATATATACCTTGGCATGAGTGAGGTGTGTTGGAAGTCCCACGTCAACTAAAGATAAGGCTAATTCATAATATATATATATATATATATATATATATATATATATATATATATATATATATATATATAAGTGATTGCAAACCTCACCTTACTAGTTGGTTTTGTAAGGTTGAGTTTGGTTTAAAATCCACTTTCTAACATAATTAGAATTCATATTTCAAAAAACAATTGAATTTAGTATGATGCAAGGATGAAAATTGAATGTTTGTGATCATGTTTTTGATTTTTTAATTTATAATTAACAAAAGGAATTGAAAACATTGTAAAGGAAATTAAAATGGGCAGAAAAACTGTAAAATATGATTGGAAATGAACAGAACAATGCAAAAACAATGAAAGAAAGAAGAATTGAAAACAACAAACTTAACTTGCAATGAATTCAAATCTTGAACAACATTACAAAACTTTAGAAATCTCGAAATTGAGACATGAAATATTGAATTGTGCAAAGAATATTGAAATTATATAAAAAAAAACTAAAAGTGTTTCAAAATGTAGGAATGTAGGAATGTGATTGTGTTCTTTCACTAAGTCAAGTTCAAGCCTTACATAGGATGAAGTAGGTTTGAAAACTAAAAAATAAATGGACAAAATTGGTTATAAAAGGTTACTTAGGCAATGATTACTAAAATTGACTTGAACTAATATGAAGTATATTTACAATCAACTCATATGACAAGTTGAACAAGTTAAATGTTTATTCCATCTCCAAATAAGTTAGCAATAGTGATTGGATAGTGCGACTTACTCTAACTAGGTTTCACTAGTTTCTTTTTCTTCAACTAGCAGCAACAAGTCCAACAACATTGGTCCAACAGGTTTCAAATTTGAAGAATAACATGTTTTAGGTTACTCGAGGTTGCTTCATTGACATCTTCAAGTTTCCACGAAAAAAACTGACAGTTGAATATAACATTTACTCATTAATTCAACTTCTTCAACTCTTGAAACAACCAATAACAAGTTGTTCTGGTTTAGTAATTGGTTGTAGCAAGTTGCATTCACATGTAACATAATGATGACTTCTAACTTCCATGTTCTATGCAATGATTACTTCCACACTACAAAAAATTGTATAAATTGTGACAATTTTAATACGACAGTTGTTTAAAATCACCACATTTTACAACATAATACGATATTTGAAGATCTGCCACCCCATTTTACATGTAAAATGTGGTAGTTTTAACTGTCATTTTTTAAACTACCATATTTTGTAGTAAAACATGACATTTATAACCACCATTTTTTAATAAATATAAACTCTCAAATTTTCCTTCTCCATACTTTTCCAATTCATTTTGATTTTTCAATAAAATTCACATCAATTTTATTCAATCTTTAACCTCTCACCTTACGTTCGCTCTCCAAATCCATCTGCCACAATCACATCTTTCACAACGTCTACCTCCTCATCCCCCACATGTGTCTTAAGGGCGTCCAACCCGACAAGACCACCTACGTTATCCTTATCACTCTCTAGCACTCCTTCCGCAAACTCTATGAGGCCAAGCTCTCTGGGAATAAGCGATAAGGGCTTTAACCCTCCTTTCAGGGATTAAAGAAGAAATAGTGCCATTTAAATCAAACAAGACCTACTATGGAAGAAAAGCAACATGATAACCACAATAAGTGACATCACTAGAATCCACCATATTAATCACATCATCATTCGTTCAATTCTCGTCTTCTCCTCATACGTTATGCCTCACGCCTCTGCCTGCGCACACGAACTTCCCTCAGGTACAACCTCACCGCATGTCTCAAATGACCTCATCCTTCTCCGTAGCACAGAGGTATATCAATGCAAACTTGGTGGCCAATATCCAAAATAATCACAGTCAAAACTTTTTCCTACATTGGTGTTGTGTCTGGTGTTTATGTCAATATTCATGCTAATAGGTTCGAGTTGCAAGAGGTTTCCTATTATAGGCTAAAAAATGGTCTTTGATCCAGGAAGGTTTCTAAATTTTCTTGTTTGAAATAAGAGAGAAAAGAGAAAAAGCAGTTACTAAACTGAAATAAAACATAACCATATTGAAGTTATGCTTGTGTTGTGTATCATGAGTCTGCGTGTTTTTTTTTTATTTCAAATTTTTATATAACATATGCCAAACATTATTACAATTAAAATAAATATAATATAAAATATTACAACTACATGTTTTTAAAAAAATACAAATATGTAGTATTATAGTTAAATTAGTTTTCAATAATTAACATGTAAGAAACAAAAATTCAATTTATCAATATATGCATAAAAGACTTGGAACTACTGTATCAAACTCCTTCAAAAATCAAATATGAACCCACAATTTGCCTTGAATATGAATGACCAAAATCTTTTTATCTGCTTTTCACAACCTACAAACTATGGGTGTCAAAACATCATTTTATTCATTTGTGATGGGAAAACAACAATACAAACAATATACTAGAAAATGCAACGAATATAATTTTCCCTAACTTGCAAGAACATATCAGGAACAACTATCAAAGAACAACAATAATACATCACCACAATCACAAATAAAGACACTAAGATTTTTAACATGGAAAACTCCTCAAATCAAGGATAAAAACCATGAGTCATCCAGACCAAAGAAATAGTTCCACTATGATCAACAAGAGTACAAATGACTCTTAATCAACTGTACAAATTAGTGCTAACACCTAACCAACTAGCAAAGCAACATATCTTTAAAATAAAGAAGCATGTAAGACCCGGGAAAATTAAATAGTTATTTAATTAATTATTTAATTAGGACGGGTAGCGAGAACATTTAAAGCAATAAATGTGAGGGACTATGACGTGGAAAAGTACTAGCTCATGTGGTTGAGAGTACTTTATTGTGTGTGGGAACTTGGGTTTGAGTCCTATGTGTGTCACTTGGATGTTATTAAATTATGCATTTTTATGTAATTATATATTGAATGCGTGGTGTCATGATAAACTCTTAGAATTGTAGGATTTATCATGAAATAAGGATTGGTTGAATGGTTTGGCCTTGGTTGGGTATATGTATGAGTGTGGGTTCAAACCTTGGTGATAACTAAATAAGTTCTTTTTGCCAAATTTTTCTTTTTGCATGAATGTGAAAGGACTAGAAACCTAGCAGCCAAAGGAGAGGTAACCTAAGGGCTGGAAAACAGAGGGTTAATTGAACATTGGGCTAGCATAGGTGTAATTCTTAATTAAAATTCGTCTAAGGCACTAAAAGGGTAATAAGTGAGAGTGATTGTGAGAGAGAAGGTCATAAGCAGAGGAAGAGTGCACTATAAATTCGTACTCACCATAAGCGAGGTTTTTTCTTAGTTTTGGGGCTGATTGAGAGAAGTGGTAGGGCTGAAATCAGCAAGGCTTGGACTGGAAACAAAGGCTAAGGAGGCTTAGTGAGAGGATAGGCATACAGATTCAAATTTGGCAAGGAATCCAGGTTAGGGGAGTTGCCTGCTGTGTTATATTTCGTGTTTGATTAGTTATGTGTTGTTTTGTAAGAATGCATAAGTTTTTCTTTCTCTCTGACGCTGTTCCACGCAAAATTCTGGGAATCTGCCCAGAAATCGCCTGGCGGGCATGCAGGTGCCGCCAGGCGGCACATCAGTTTGACCTAAAAGTGTTGTTTCTGCTATGAACTGCCTGGCGGTGGGATTGAGCCGTCAGGCGATGTATGCTGTATTGATACTGTTTGATTGAACTGTGTTGTATGTTGTTTTGTGTGGATTGCAATTAACGGCTATAATTGCGAGGTTGTAAAAGACCCTGATGTTTCTGGTATTGACATGCGTTAGATTGTCATTGGGGTAGGAATCGTGGGATAAAGGAGAGAATTCGATGGTTATTGAATTGGGTATGTAATGTTGTGTCTTGAAATCTAATGGGATATGATGAGTGATATGATGGAGAGCATGTCTAATAAAATTATGCGAAATTGATGATCATTGTTAGAAGCAAAAGCGGAAATCAGATTCTGGAATTTTGGGGTTGAGCGCGTGTGCAGAAATCTGGGTATGATACCCATGATCTGATGCACCGCCTGGCGGTGGATAATTGGCCGCTAGGCGACAGTGTTCTATCAGAGTGGTGTGAGAAATCTGGAGTGTGTTGGATGGAAAATAAAACATGAGAGAAGTATAAAGGAAATGTAGGGTAGGTTGATGATCGAATAGGGGAAAATGTGAGCAAGGGTTGGGATTAGGAAATGTTAGGTATTGGAATGTTAGTCAAGGATGAAGGGAGGATGGAAGAAGGCAAAAAGAGGGAAGGAGCATATGAATTGGGTATGAGAGGAGTAAGGGACCGTGGAGTTGACAAGAGCATGCGGTATATTTAGGGGTGTGATAAAAGGTAACTGTAATGCTAGCAGTCTCCTAGGATGGATGAAGTGGTAATTTTATGTCTAAGATCTTGTTAAATTAAAGAGAACTTAAGTGAGTGGATTGATAGGAGTAAAAGTCCATGTATTTGGTTACATATGATTGGTTGTAAATTCACCTATTGCGAGGGCTTGATATTGGGGTTCTCCTGTGAACTTTGTGACTGAGTTAAATGGTAGATTGGATTAACGGGGTGTCATAAACCAGAAAAGTACTATTCTGGTATGGTGCCTGGCGGTACACTGATACCCGCCAGGCGATGGATTTAACAGGAGAGTGCACTGTACTAAGGTGCGCCTAGCGGCACGTCGAGCTCCGCCAGGCGGTGATGAGAAAACAGTGGGTCTGGGAGGACGCTGGCGCCTGGCGGTGAGTGAATACCGCCAGGCGGTCTGGAACGGTTTTACCTAGCGGTGTGTGGGCCGAGCCAGGCGGAGATGCTGTTGTTCTTTGCTTTCTGTTGTGTTGTTTTAATTGATAAAGATGCTTTGCTTGGATCGGGAGGTGCTGTGCCATGAGCGGGTAGGTTCATGGATGTTGTTTGACATGTGATGATATGAACGGGGAGGTTCATATCTAGTTACTCTCACGTGGGGATACGAGCGAGGTAGGTTCGTATGTTCCGTGCTCACGTTGAGAGATGCCACGTACGGGGAGGTACGGGGGCTGGAGGATCACATGTGTTAGACTACGGGTAGGCAGGTCCGTAGAGTAGGACTACGAGCGGGGAGGTTCGTAGAGGCAGGACCACGAGCGGGCAGGTTCGTGTGAGCATCAGGTTCCCGAGTTCAAGGCTAACCAATTATATGATTTGAAGACTGCTAAGTCTTGGGGTTAGGGTCTTGGCCAAGAATTTTATATAATGAATAAGATGGGTATATGATTTATCTCGTTTTGTTTATGCTTGTTATTTTATTTTTCTCAGCTCACCCTTTCTGTTTGTGTTTGGCGATGATCGTGTAATTCGTTACATGGGAGCAGATGTTACGGGGTTAGGGTTTTGCTCATATGTATTTTATGTTTTAAATACAAATTTTGGGAACTTGTAACATTTTATGAATTCAGTTATAAGTTTTGGCGCGCTATTTTAATAAATTGAAATTTTCCCGCGTTAGAATTTTTATAAAGATGACTATTAATATAATTATTTCTTTTACTATTTATTTTTAAGTAATATTCCCTAGGGATGTTACAAAGCACAAATGGAAGAAAAAACCTATAAAATCATTGTTGCAGTGTGAAATTAATTTCTCCCAACTCAGTCCTCGCATTGATGAAATAACTGGTCAGAATGAAAAAAAAATGTGTTTTGAACCTACTATAAAATTTTCAGCATGATCCAATAGTGAACTTATCCGTAATTCCGATTTTAGGATGGCAACTCAGCAAAAAACGTGAACATATTTTTTCCTCTATCTCTCCCTCAATGTGCTAGGGTTTTCAGTGGATTCTGACTTTATTGTTCTTTCTGTCTTTTTATTTTCCAGCTCCCTCTTTGCTAGGTTAAGTGAGACATGAGCTTCTCAAATTTTGGATCTTTTCTCCACATAAGAAAGGAGTACAATACCCAACAATTTGGCTACTTTTTCAGATACCAAAGTATAATTTCTATAAACAATTCTACTAGATATCACTATAAGATCTAGTGTGTCACTTAAGGTGACACTTCAAAATTCAACAATCATATATCATCACATAAAATATATTACAAAAGAATGAAAATAGAGGATACAAAATATTGGGAACAAACAAAAATCATGTAAAGAAATACACTATCCTTTAAATATATTAATTAACGTTTATGTATGGTCTATGATAAAAAAAAAATCACATAAAGTTTGATTAAGGATCATGAATCGATACCGCGGAGTATGTTCGATCAGTAAATCAGCCATCATGGTCTTAAAGTTCAAAATAATTAATTAAGTTGTCCCACATAACCAAATTATAGATGACCTAAACTAATTTTTAAACGGATTTGTAAGGCCCAATTTTAATTTGCTACCCTTATGTTTAAGGGCTGACCTTAATATGTTGGGCCTAAAGGGTGGCCCATAGGGTGCTAAGGCCCTAAAGCTGCTAGGGTTCCCTTTCAACCTCACTTTCACAATCTGAACCTAAACACTGTCCCTTTTGTTTCAGAGCTCCGCTAGAGTTAGCCGTCACCCTCTCCAAGCGAACTTCAACTTTTTCCACTCCATGTAAGTTATTCCTGAACTCGTAGTAGCTTCCCTCTAACTCTATTGTGGAGTTCCCTTGAGCTTCATTTCGATAACTCATTCTGCTCTATTTCTTGGTTTCCTTCCAGCCACTTATTTCATTCCTTGAGTTGTTGCGCTCTTACGTTCTGTGTCGAGGGCGCATCGAGAATATCTTACTAGCTTCTTTCCAGGTAAGGGAAGCTAGAACCCTTTGGTTGCGTGATGCGTTTTCTGTGGTTGTGTGTTTGTATGGTGTTTGATTGAAATGGCATGTTATTGTGAACGTATGAGATGGCTGGAAATATTTCTGGGTGTGAAATTATAACTGATGCAGGTTGAACAGTGGCGTGGTCTGTTGTTCTCACCCAAGTGACTTGATCTCGCTTAGGCAAGACTTGCAGAGAACCAACCCCAGCTCACGCTCGAGCTCTCGCTCAAGCAGAGGGTCTTAGTTTTGAGCGAGGTGCGATCTCGCTCAGACGAGAGACGCTCGCCTACGCGAGCTCGCGTGGGAGTTCGAGGTTGGGTCGCTGCAGTTGCAGCCCAAGCGAGGGACCTCACTTTTGGGCGAGGAGCGGGCTCGCGCAGGCGAGGGAGGACTTGCCTAAGCCAGTACGCGAGAAACACTTCATTTACCTCTATCGCGATCTCGCCTAAGCGAGGGTCTATCACTTAAGCGAGGGAACCCCTCTCGCTTGAGCGAGGGCTTCTGGCCTAAGCGAGAGTTGGGCGAGAGAACGTGTGGGTACTGTTTGAATCTTTGTTTTGGGTATTAAACACATGTTTGGTTGCATTGTTATGTCAAAATATGAAATGAATGAGTATGCATGAAATGGAAGGGTGTATGAGTTATGAATGGTGAACTTGGATAAATCCTTGGCATGTGATGCATATGAGATTGGTTGGTTATGAATGTGACATGGTAATGAGATGAGTTGACACTCTATACTCATGGGTGGAGTATGACGAGTTGGTATGAATTTGAACTGGAACATGAAAGGGGATTGGCTATGAGGGTTGACATGATGTATATACATGCATGATAAATATTACCTGGTTTTATGAATATGATTTGGTCCGAGTCAGTGCGTAATTTCTTGGGATCTGTAGGTGAGATTCTCAGGGTCGTGCTTCAGTGGGCGGGACGTAATTCCATGGTCCTTGTTAGTGGTGTCCATGGTGGTGCCCCATCTGTATAACTAGGTAAGGATTCAAGGTAAGGTTGCATCCTAACACTCTAAGGGGTCAGTTAGTCTCACCTAGAGCAAACTGACTCTTGTGGTGAGAGTAGCAAGAGGCCTGAAATTCATTAAGGGCTAACCTTGTGGTGAGGGAAAATTGATTCATTGTAATACTTGTAACACATAGCTCGGGGGTGAGCAACTCAGGGGTGAGCAGAGGTATCCACCACAAGTGCAAGCATCCACTGAATCCGACCAGGTTATATGTATCTGGATGAGTCGAGTCGAGTCTTAGTGTATTGCTTGGAAGGTCGTAACATGCTTGTGTGATATATGTATAATGGACTGTGAATATGTATCTGATTTCATTAATGAAATGGTTTTAGCTCTAGCTCACCCTTTGCTTGTTTGATTCTCTTGTGTGTGGTTCTTCTCTTTTGCGATGATCATCAAATTATTGATGTGAGCAGAAGCGAGAGGTTCTCGTGGTGAACAGGGAAATGGTGACTCCGCTGCGTAGCCCACGTGGGCTAGATCCTGATCCATGATATTTCTTTTAAGGCCACGACCCATGTAGCATCTGTCCCTTACATTTCAAGTTGATTTCTGTAGAATATTTTGTAACTGTTTCTTTTGGCATCGTTACGCATTTTGGTTGGTTGTGTGGAGTTACTTTTAAACTTCGGGACTGCGCTAAGATATTATTCTAGTGTGACGCTTCTTTTAATTACGCTATTAATTAAATGGGGTGTTATAGATTTATACTAATTCAAGAAATATATTTGGTTACTAGAATAGTAAAGTTTTATAAGAGTATAAATGGATGGTGTTGTCTAGCACTCCAAGATTTTAGTTTAAGGAGATTGTTTTCTATTACTAAAAGCTTTTAGTAAGAAGTTTATTTTCTAATACTAGGTTAAGTATATTTTTAGTCCCTGAACTTTAACCTAAAATTGGAATTTGTCTCTGTCTGAAACTTCATTACATTTTGGTTCCTAAATTTTAAAATGAATAAATGTAGTCCTTTTAACCCAATTAAATTAACATTTTTTGATGTGTCGAGCGCGTTTCATATTAATATTGAAGTTGTTTACACCGTTTGACACATTTTCGATTTAATATTTGTTGGGAAATGCATGTGGCACCTAAAAAAAATTAACGTAATTAGGTTAAAAAGATTATATTCATTCATTTTCAAAGTTTATGAATCAAAATGTATCAAAGTTTTAAATAAGAACGAATTCCAATTTTAAATATGAGGGACGAAAACATACTTAAAACTCTCTAATACTCCATGCCTTTAATCTCACGGATTTATTTTCTATTACTTCATATTTTTAACTTCAACGGTATATATAAATATATATAAAGAGAATATCTCAATAAATATAAGAAATATAAGATTCTAATCTAGAAAAATGATTCGAATTCTCTTACTTGAAGTCTTTACATTTTAAACAAGAATAGTTTATATAGATAATTATTCTACTCTTTTTAAGCAAGAAGAAAGAACAAATCTCCAAAGAAATCAAGTGGTTTTCACATATATACGATTTTAATAGATTTGATAAGCATAAAGGTCGCAGCAAACATGTTATTGGACGTTGACTTCATGTGGTTCTTACATGATTGAGATTAATACTGAGATTTCATTTTGCTTCTTTACCAACTAAAAAAATACCAAACAAAGGTAGTGGTGCATATGCAAGAATGGGGTTGGTATTGCCTGAATAAAACATAATGTAGTTTGCAATATTTGAATATATTTTCTTTTATATTTTTAAATGATCAATATTTTTTCATAATTTTTTATTATTTAAACATTATTTTGAATGCAAATTAGAGAGCAAAATATTTAATCTAATTTGTGACATTGTAAAATACAAAATCTGAAGATTTTCACTATTTTAATTTTGAAAATTCGTTTTAGTAGACACAATTATATAATACGAATAATTAATATTATTGTACAGGTTACTATACATGTATTGGAAAATAGTTAAATGACTTAAAAAGAACTCAATATCCTAACACTTGATTTTTTTTTTTAATGTTAAAACCTTTTTAATATCAATCAAAATTTTACCATCTGAATTATCACTTTTTCAATACTAAATAAAATAAAATAAAATAAAAACATCTTCTCATGTATCATGTTTCTCAAGAAAGAATTGTTATCGTAGAATATATAAACAAAATAAGAGATCTTTAAATACTATTGCATTAGCGAAAAATGTGTCTAGTTGAAGACAAATTTGACATAAAAAAAGTATTAGTGACATGACATGTTTGCAAATTTTTCAAGCTTTTTTTTATTGTTAAATGCCTGAGCTTATGTAAAAGGATAATATTTATGGTGGGCATGACATCATTTCATATGGTTATTGTTTGTTTATATTAGATCTAGACCCTCTAACATAAAAATTAATGGCTCAATATTATAATAGAACTCTTAGTGCCAAAAAACTAGTCAGTGCGATGTTTTAATGTCTTTGAGTTCTTGTTTGAGTAAGCGGGTAAGCAAGCAAGTATGCCTGAGTTATGTAAGAGAACTAATAAGTCTTTTCATCTCTAAACCAACTAATTTCTCACAAGCTGCACACATTTGTGTACTTCTAGCCAAGTACACCTTAGTCAATTAGGTCTTTTTTTGTCATGACTTTTAAATTGTTAACTGTTCAATTAGACCACATCATATGAATCATTAACGATTTAAACATAGTTACGGAAAAGGATTTAATTGTCCAAAATTTATGAAAATAGGAACATTATTGAACATTGAAACAAAATGAAGATCAAATTGAACAAATTAGATTAAAATAGGGACCAAATTAGCATTTAAGCCAAAATTAATTTCTGTAAATAATATTATTTTCATCTTCTTTGTTGCACTTATGGTACGAGAACATACAAAAGAGTGATATGGTTTTAGCTCGGACTATGCTCATATTCACTCTAGGCAACATGGTCTTTGTATCTTCTTGTCCCATTTTGCCTAAGAACTTTCTCTTTGATCATATTGAACTACCTCATTCTCTTTTGGTGAATATATGTCATTTAGGTTAGTGCTATTATATTGTTGAAATTAAAATAAATGTTTATTTCATGAATTTCAATCGAGCACAATACATGAATGTCTCCACCAAGGTGTTCATTTCATGTTGATATTAAAATTTTGAAAAGAACAATTAATATTAATTTTGTTTTGTAGGAGTAAATATATGGTTTAGTTTCACTACTAGAAATTTTCAAATTACATGGGATTTTTCTTGCAAATTTGTTAAAACAATTTGCAAGAAAAGACTTTTTATGCCATTTTTTTCAAGAATTTTGATTGGCAGGTAATTCCTTCATGGATAATTATTTCCCACAAAATTATAAAATTTGCAAGTATTTCCTACAAATTTTTTTGCGAAAAGTGTTTCATACAAAATATTTTGTAAAAAAATTGGCAGCAATTTCTTACAATTTTTCTTTCATAGCAAAATTTGTAAGTATTTCCTATGAAAAATTTTTCAAAACAAAATTGATACAAAATGAGTTTTTTAAGTAGTATTTTGTTTCAAATAAAGTACTAAAGGTGGCAAAATAGGCTAGGCCCAATAGGCCAACCCGTTAACTCGTTAGGAAAAGAGTGAGTCGGGTCAGGATATTCAACCTGTTAGCCTGTATCAACCCGATCCGTCTGGCTTGTAAGCCCGTTGGGTTGCATAATGGGTTGGCTGCGGAGTGGCCCATAACCCATTTAATATTTTGAAACGAGCTGGCTCGTATAATTATTATGCTTGAAAGAGTAGGGGTAACCCATTTGATCATTGTGAAATTGAATCATGGGTTTCTTTCTCTCACAAGCAAACACAACCTATCTTTCGCTATACAACTCGAGAGAAGAAGTGAGTGAACCTAAGAGGAAGAAACGACTCGCGACCACTACAGTGGTCCTCGACAAAGACGAAACCCACAATGCTGACAGTGATCCACTAACAACAACGAGCCAAGTTCGTTCGTAATTTTGGGATTTTCCCTTTTTTGCCCTAATCGTTCTTGGTTTATTCTTGGTTGGGATTTGACGTCATTTTTTAACTTTGCAACAGTGAAGATAACCCATACAACGATAGAAACCCGAAACAAGAAAAGGTTGGTGGTGGTAAAGAAATTTATCTTTCAAAGGGGCTTGGGGTAAAGTGTTATAGTGATGACATAGGTGGAAGCAGAGGAGATGTTGGAGGTAGTGTTGATCACAATTTTTTGGGTTCTGGAGGTAATGATGGAGATAGGCATGAAGTGGAGGAATATTACAAGAAAATTGTAAAGGAAAATCTTGGGGATGAGATCCTTTGTATGTGAGGAATTATGTTATTTTTTGTATCTGGCAAGTATTGTTTCCCTGTTTATGAGGGATCCTTTGTTTGTGATAGCCAAATTGTTGGGTCATAATAAGCTACTTTTACAACTTATTTTAGAGGATTTGGTTACTTGGAAGTGAGAAGAATGATTGAATGTTAATTGTTGAACATTGAATGTTGTTTGATGGTTCTAATGGAAAAACCACTTTCTATTTGGTTAATTTGTGAAACATTTTTCAAAGTGGGAAAGCCTAAGGGTAATTGTGTATGTTTTTTAAAGCTACGAAAAAGAAGGACGGGCCAGATGGGCTGGCCCGTTAGCCCGTCACAGAATGGTGTAGGTTGTATTTTCTGACATGTGTTGGTGTCTCGTCCCGATCCATTTTTAACAGGCCAAAAATGGGTTGGGTCAAAATGGGTCAAGTTGACCCATTTTGCCACCCCTATAAAGTACGTTGTTTTATTTAGTTTTACATTTTATAATTATGTGATATAAAATAATGTAGTTGACACGAGTAAATATTATGTAATTTAGATCGTAAAAGTAAATGTTTTGAAATATTTTAAAATATAAAGACTAATTATTTATTTTAGTTCTTGGAATAATAACTAAATAGTTTAGTCATTTGAAACTCTAAAAAAAGAAAAATTTATTAGAAAAACTATAGGGAAAAATTATACATTTTTGTATGTATCAATTACATTATTTTATTAATAAGTACAAATTAGGTATAGCGTTAAATTTGGAAGACTTTTGGTTCAATCTATCTAGTACTATTATCTGAGTGCATACTCGATTGTGATTTACTCTATCTGGTTTAATCTATTTTTGTTCATAGGACATGCTAAGAACTAAACTAGTATGAATTCCTAAGTCTCAATATGATGTAAGATATGAAGGTAAGGGTACTTGTAATGTAAAGATTACAATTTTTTTTTGAAAATAAGTGTAACAAACACATTTGAACATAATAAACAACACATTGAATAAGCATAACAAGATATTCCTAGCTTGGTTTAAGAAAAATGTGTACGATGAGGTTAATGTTTTAGAAACACTTTTAAGCTAACTTGATCGGCTTAACAATGATATTAACAATTATTACATTTGGTGAGTAAGATATTAACAAGTATACTTTCTACAAAAGACAAAATATGACAAAATTAGAATACAAAATAGTAGTATTAACATTTAAGTTGACTTTGTTCACTCTACTAGTTCTAAACAACAACAAAACAAAATCTCACCCATTGTAACATCTGAACACTACAACAAAACATAGTCTTATAGACAATTTTGCATTGACGAAATAAAATTCGTTGCAAGATATGATTTACGCACAAATATCTTCATCAATATGGCTTAAGTTATAAAGCTTATGGCAATAAATATATCAATAAAGTTATGTATTTATTGTTTGTTATTTACCTATGGATAAACTCGTCAAAAATTTCATTACTAGATTAAGAATCATTTATTAAGAAAACACTTGTCTTCTTCCTTGCAAAATAGAACCAAAATAAAAAGTATCCTAATTTCCAAATTGAAAAATCTTAATAGTAGTGGCACACGAACTAAAAACATAAATAAGGTTATTCCATTTATTTGAACAATCCATCACTTTTTGCACAAACAATAATATTTATTTCAATTTGGTTAGTGTTTCTTTTCTCCTTTCAGTCTTTCTTCTAGTTTTCTATTTCTATGGAATGCAAATCTATATTGATAAACTCAAGGCACACGACCGTCTTGAATTTCCGAAGATCATACTTCTTGTCGTTGAACATAGTTGGACGATTAATAGCTTGACCTTCACCTTCCATAAATTTTATCAGGATCAAACCTCTCGTTCTTGTCAAGAACTTAACCTGGAGGAAGGTTCTTATATCACTTGTTGGAACAGGGATTGAATAAAGGCTTTGGCTTTTTTCACACAGGACTAGCCTAAATCATTTTTGTTCAATACAAATCTAGCAACACAATAATTTTATACCGTTTCACATAAACACTTGAGCTAACTCTAGGTTTCCCTTGAATAGTCTATTGAAGAGGTCACATTAATCAAACAAAGATTACAAAATGAGTACACAAACAATTATTGGTTAGACAACTACATAAACTACTTCTATTTCCCACAAATACATAAAATAGTCTTGGTTAAACTTCTTAATCTCTACCTATGAGATTAAGAACTCTCAACAAAAATAAATAAATACTCTAAAAGATAGCACAATTTAAGTTCATAGGTACAATTGCACAAAGTGAAAAATTTACCAAAAAGATATCTCCCAAAAAAAGAAAAAACCTTTTATCATTACAACCTAATGCTAACATCCAATTCCATCCAGGAGAATAAAAATTGTTTTAAAAAAATAAATATAAAAGAATAGGTGTTTAAGTAACTCTGAAAATAGGAAATTGAAATATTTTTTTCAATAATAATAATAATATAAAATCAATATATTCTTTTTCATTTAATTAAAATTAACTATCTCAAATTTTTTACAAAAAATAAAAATTTAGAAAATTCTTTTAAGAAATTTTGGACAAATAAAAGAAAAAATAAAATAAAATAAGACATAAAAATATTTGGACAAACAAATATAAAGAAAAGAAGAAAACAAGAGGAATAAAATAAAAAGAAGAAAAAAAAAAGAAATAAATAAAAGAGACAAGGAAAGAAGAAAAAAAAAAGTTGGGCCCTTTTTTTGTTTGACTCATCTTTTTCGAAGAAGAAAAATAAGAGAAAAGGAAGAAGCGGTTTGGGTCTTTCTTCCTGCACCTCCAAAATTTCTTCTACACCTCTAAAATTTCTTTAAATTCTCAAAACACCCTTTGACCATTTAAGGAAATCCACAGACATCACACCCTCAAAATTACTTTCGGATGTCGATTTCTGAAAGTCAAAATATATGACTTTTGGAAGTCAAAATATATCACCAAAAATCGACTTTCGGAAGTCAAAATATATCACCCGAAGTTAACTTTTGAAAGTCAAAATGTATCATCAGAAGTCGACTTCCGGAAGTCAAAATGTATCACCAAAAGTCGACTTCTGGATATCAAAATGTATCACCGGGAGTTGACTTCCAGAAGTCAATAAACATTACCGGAAGTCGACTTCTAGAAGTCAAAAAATTAATTCTATTTTTAATATTTTTAATTCTTTTTAAAATTTATGTTTTCTAACTTTTAATTATTTTTTAGTTTATTATTTATTATTTTTTCATTTTTATGTTTCATATTTCTTAATATATATTTTAAAAATAAAAGAAATTAATATCTATATATATAATTTTATTTATATTTAATATACTGAAAAATAAATATTAATATAAAATTAGTAAAATTAAAATAATACTAAACTTTAAATAAAAGAAAAAAAAACAAAAAATTTATTCTGTTTCATTTAATTTTATTTAATATTTAAATTGATTTTAAAATAATAAAACTTTAAATTAGAAAAATAGAAGAAAAAGAATATATATATATATATATATATATATATAATTATAAATAGGATTTATTAAATTT
>Ga0209589_1002848_pt1 | contig 30174 bp, 21 predicted proteins | sample CowpeawhiteBW_FD_187525 | JGI IMG/M metagenome (GOLD analysis project Ga0209589, IMG submission 187525) | Root nodule microbial communities of legume samples collected from California USA - Cow pea white BW (SPAdes) (version 2) | ecosystem: Host-associated > Plants > Roots > Nodule | place: USA...
CATGAGTATAGGGCCTCACCTCATAACGATAACATGTCCCATAAGTTCCAACTCATTCATAAGTCTCACATGTCGAACTTCCACAATACCCATCATTCCATTCAAGAATCATGTCACACACACATGGCGATCCATCATATATATATGTACATACGTCTCAACATACAAGCATACCCAAGCAATTACCACTCATCCGAAGGTAACAAAGCAACTAAACCACACGCTGTCTTGCCCAACCCCTTGCTCAGGCGGGAGGGCCTCGCTTAGGCAAGACAGTCTCGCTCAGACGAGTCCCCCTCCGCCCAGGCGAGGGCTCGAAACAAGGAACAGGAACCACTACGGGGTCTCGCTTAGGCGAGATCCCTCTCGCCTAGGCGAGTGGTTCGCTCGCTCAAAATGATGAGCAGGTTGCCTGGGCGACTTTTCGCGAAAAAGGGGTGGGCGAGCCTTCGTCAGACTCGCTTAGGCGAGCCCAACTCGCCTGGGCGAGATTAACAGTTCTCGCCCTAATTCGCCTGCAACAGATGTATCATTCCAAACCAACAAAACCTGCCAAGAACTCCACGCATCCAAAATAATGATTCATCCATACAACGACAACCAAACTCAAAAACAGTCCACAAACAATATAACTCGAAACCCTAACTTCCTGTACCTGGAAAAAGGGCTAACAGCTGGGTTCTTGGGCACGAATAAGGACTACAGCAGCTCCTAGAGCAGTTTAGCGAGGCGGGACGGAACTGGCTCAAACAAGCGCGGCGGAGACCAAAGATTGAACCCTAGCGAAGGTGATTGCGGCTGCTCAAAGGGTTTGGGAGATCTGTTTCAGCAAGTGAGGGGAAAAGGTGGTTAGGACAGACTTAGGGTCTGTTTTCCCCTTTTGGGCCAGCCCTAAGGCCCAACGGTTTGGGACAACTTTTAAGATAAAAGGCATATAAAAGAAGTGGGCCTTACATTCATTCTGCATTAAAAACCGACCATGTCTTGCATTTTTCACATAAACTCTACATTGTCACTGCATAAATTTTTTGTTTTACTGGTTTACTTGTGACTTTCAGTTTCCATGGTTTCATTTGAGTTCTATATGCATATTTTAGTTGTCTTAGATGTTTAGCTCTAATAATCTTTTGTTGTAGTTTGAAGTTTGTAGTGGACTTTCTTTGGCAATCTTTGTGAAACTAAATTGGTTCCATTCAGTCTTATAAATGTTCTAACGCTCGAATACTCTCTTGTTTTATATGTTCACTTAACTACAAAGATTGTAAAGAAGTCAACTATCGACGTTCAATTCAAGTTGTAAATCAAAATATTGTTCATAACATAAGAAATTGAAACTGACATTGAGGTGACACATATGATTAAGCATTGGAAAAAAAGGAATAAATTATTACAATGTGAAGAATCATAGGATAAGTTTGAATTGTTCAACGAAATAAAAAATTTGCATAGGCCAAAATTTGAGAAGATGATTCTTAACAAAGAAAACAATCCATACACTCGCAGATAAGAAATACAGAGGTCACCTTTGACTTAGCACAAGTGTTTTTGGTCTCGATAAACTTTTGAAATATATTTTTAATTAGTCTTGTATTTTTGTACATTAAAGTAAATATTTGAAGTAACTTGATAATAATAACAATATTTTAAAGTAACTTTATTAAAATTTTATATAAACTTGAGTATTTTTTATTTAAAATTTCTAACAATTCTATTAAATATAATAATATAACAAAAGCAAAATATTATTTTGTAATACATATTATAAAATATATGATATTAATAAAAATAATCATTTCTTTAAACAATAAAATATTATCAATGCACACTATTTTAGTTAATTTTAAATAATTAAATAAATACACACTAACTTTCTTAATATATTCAATCATTTACTTTTTTATATCATTTGATTAATTATTAATTTTCCTTTACTTTTATTGTTTAGATTAAAAACCATAAATATTAATTAAATTAACTAAAAAATTTAAAATTTCTGTATTTATTAAATAAAAATTAAATACTTACTCTAAAATATTTAAATTATTATGAAATATTAAATTATCTATATTTTAAATTTGTAATTCAAACTAAAATATTTTAAAAAATTAAAAATATTTAAAAGTAAATCAAAATAAATTTGAAACAGTTGAAAAATCGTGCGAAAGAAAGCATTCTCACTAGTAAAATTAAAACTTTTCGTTTTTGAAAACATGTGTTTAGAAATCGTTTTGTTTTATCAGTTAATTGCATAATTTGGAGAAATACAAATAAAACTATAATAATTATACTATTTTTGAAATTATTTTAAAAATTTATTATTCATTCTTAAATTAACTATACAGTTATCATTTTCTTAAATGAAAGTCATATAAAATATCTTACATACAACAAATGTCATATATGACAAAGGGAGTTGTATAGTAAATTATAATATAATTTTCATTTATAAAAAAAAAATTGATAAAGAAAAGAAAAGAACAAATTTAACGTACTTCCTAGTTAATCTACTTTTTAATGAGGTCAATGAAAATTTGCCAAAGCGATTAAAGTTTTCTTTCCCAAAATTATATGTGTGTTTTCTTTTTTCCAGTTTGTTTCTATTAAAGTTCCAAAGTCAGCATTCGAGTGGTGAAGAAGTTTCAAAGAAATTTCACAATTTAAAGTTTTCGTGCATTCCTTATTTAAGGGATTCGTGAAAAGCCAAGTATCTTTATAAATATACATTTCCATTCAGCAAAGTGACTAGAGTCATTCATCATTCACGTTTGAATTAATCTTTCTTCTCTTCTACCAATCCAGATGACCTTTATATCACAATTTCCAGTTCTTTTGCTTTTACTTATTTATGCTTTTACATTACAAAAGATTGTGTGCAACAATCTGAACCAAGTTCGCTGCAATGAGAAGGACCAGCAAACGTTGGAAATCTTTAAACAGGGTATTATTGATCCATCCAACAACCTCGTCACATGGTCGAGTGAACAAGACTGCTGTGAATGGAAAGGAGTTCACTGTGACAATACCACAAGCAGAGTAACAAAACTTGATCTATCCGGACAATATCTAGAAGGTGAAATCAAGTTATCTTTGTTGGAACTTCAATTTCTATATCATTTGAATTTGAGCTATAACTCCTTTGATGTTATTAGCATTCCACCAGTTCAGAATGATGTCATATTTGGCTCTAACCTCCATTATCTTGACTTATATGATAATTATGATATTTCCATGGACAATCTTGTTTGGCTTTCTCAATTTTCTTCGCTGAGATACCTTAATCTTGGTTTTATAAATCTTCGTAATGCTACCAATTGGCTTCATTCGTTGGTTATGCTCCCTTCTTTGTTCGATTTACGATTACCTTTTTGTCGACTAAACATCACTTCGTCTCTTAAACATGTGAATTTTACTTCACTTGTAACTATTGATCTTTCAGCCAACTATATCACCTCAAAATCATTGCGTTGGTTGTTTGATCTTCAAAGGTTTTCTCAACTTCATTCTTTGAAATATCTTGACCTTAGCGGAATTGATCTTCACGAAGAAACCAACTGGCTTTTAGCTATGCCTCCTTCATTATCATATCTATACTTGAGCAATTGTCAACTAACCAACAGAAGTCCATCTTTAAAGCATGTGAATCTTGCTTCACTTGTCACTCTTGATCTTTCTCATAACCATTTTAACTCTGAATTGCCACATTGGTTATTTAATCTCAGTCATGATCTCTCTCATCTTGATCTTAAAGACAGTAGTTTATATGGTGAAATACCTTCAAGTTTTTTCAACTACCAAAATTTGGTATACCTTGATCTATCAGGCAACATGTTTTTTGGTTCCATTCCTTTGACTTTGGGAAATCTCACATATTTGGAATACATTGATTTATCGGGCAACATGTTTTCTGGCTCCATTCCTTTGACTTTGGGAAATCTCACATATTTGGTTTCCCTAAGCCTTAGCTCTAATTCCTTTTCTGGTACAATATACTCAAAAGTCACTTTCTATTTTGTCGATGTCGAGCTCAAAAATTTCATTTGTAGAACAAGAAAAGTTTTGGGGCCTAATAGCTGGTATTGATGATATGATCAATTTATCCAACAACTGCATTAGTGGAGACATATCCAACTTTTCGCTAAATTCTTATAGCATATCATTAGGCCATAATAATTTCACAGGAACAGTCCCGCATTTATCCCCAAAGGTCCAATATGTGGATTTATCTCATAACTGCACTAGTGCAGAATTCCCATTTTACCTCGCCTTATATGCCTCGGTTGGCCAGGAACCGAAGCATATAATGGCGCGGTGGCATTTTTGCAATTAGAGCCAAGTTTTAGGCCTCGGTTCTCCAAATACCCGGAGCCAAAGAGGGGTATAGGCCGCGGTTCGCTCAAAACCGGTGCCAAAGAGGGGTATAGGCCTCGGTCCAGTAGGACCCGAAGCCAAAAAATGGTTCGAAGTCAAGGTATAGGCCTCGGTCCAAGGAGACCCGGTGCCAAAAGGGGGTCAATGGCTTCGGTTCCTCTAACAACCGAAGCCATAGGGTTTATTTAGGGTTCAAAATTCGCGAACCCTTCTTCCTCCCCGCGCCGCCTCTGCAATTCCACTTTCTCTCTCTCCGCGAAGCCCTTCCTTCACTTTCCCTTTCTTCTCCTTGAGTGGACGGAGATGGTGACTGAACTGTGGTGGTGCGGTGCAGATGCTATAATGGAGGCGCGCCAGTTTGCTTCGCGGAGGAAGAAGAACTCGCGGTGGCCGTTCGCTCCAGCAGCGTTTTCCGGCGTGGTGGCTTGCGCAGAATGGTTCGTGAACGGTGGCGGCACTACTGCAGCTGCGATGGAGATGCGAACTGCTGCGTGGTGGTGCCACCGCACCTCTACGAACGCCGGAAACACCAACCTGCAGAAGAACCACCTGCAGCAGCGCAACCACAAACCTGCACCCTCATTCTCGTCCATCTTCGCGCGAACCAGCAGCTACAACGGAGCACGCAAACGGAACAGTTGCAACAACCACCATCTTTTCTTCACGGACCATGACGCAGCAGCCAATGGGTTTGTTGAGAATGGGTTTGTCGATGATGGATGGTTGCTGGTGGGTAGTGACGGGGTATATGGCCTCGGTTCTTACCATAACCGAGGCCAAAGGCTCTGCGAAAAGTGTTTTTACGCCTCGGGTGATAACCGAGGCCAAAAGGCACCCCCTTTTGGCCTCACCCCAATATGCCTCGGTTCTAAAACCGAGGCAGAATGCCAAAAATAACCGGGGCCAAAAGCCCTTATTACACTGGTGCTGTTTCACAGGATCGATTCCACATGGTTGGAAGAACTTGAAACATTTGTTTTTTTATCAGCTTGTGGAATAATAATTTAGTCGGTGAAGTTCTTGACAATCTCTCAAGGTGGACGCATTTGATACTTATAGACCTTGAAAAAAATAAATTTTTTGGAACTATACCAAACAACATGCCCAAAAACTTAGAAGTGGTGATATTAAGATTTAATAAATTTGAGGGGAGTATTCCACCACAACTATTCCTTCTTTCTTCTTTGATTCACTTGGATCTTTCTTATAATAAACTTTCAGGATCAATTCCACAAATTGCGTATAACACTACAAAAATGATAGCAGATCACTATTTCAGATTTCTCTTTGTTGAACATGGCAATATTGATTACTATACAAAAGGACAAGTTTATGAATCTAAAATTGATTTGAACCGACGAACTATTGACCGTTCAACTAACAAAATATATGGAGAGATTTCCTCAGAATTATTTAGGCTGATTAAAGTTCAAACATTGAATTTATCATATAATCAGTTGACTGGAACAATACCTAAGACTATTGGAGGAATGAAAAATCTGGAATCTCTTGATGTCTCTAATAATAAGCTATTTGGTGAAATTCCATAAAACATGGCTACCTTGTCTTTTCTAAGTTACTTGAACCTATCATGCAACAATTTTTCTGGACAAATTCCAATAGGGACTCAACTTCAAAGTTTCAATGTATCAAGCTATAATGGGAACCCTGAACTTTGTGGAGCTCCACTTTCAAAGTGTAGCATGAAAAAAAATCCTGTGAATGCAATGCAACATAGGATCAACGAAGATGATGAATTTGATGAAGAATCACTATATCTTGGAATGGGGGTTGGATTTATAGTTGGATTTTGTGGTGTTTTTGGTTCTTTTCTAATTTTTAGGAAATGGAGACATGGATACTTTCGATTCCTCAATCAAGTGTATGACCAACTTTATGTTACTTACATGGTCAAATTCAATAACTTTCTTAGCAGAGAAGCAATGCAGTCATTTCAGGTTAGTAAAACTAGCATTATAGTTTTAGTTATTTATTTTCCTATTATTTATGTTAATTTAGCTTTTATTTTTAGATTTTTCATAACTCTATATTTTTTCTAATTTAGGTTTTAAAGTTGAAAGAATAATTTTCACATGATTTTGTGGCATATATTTAAGAATTAGTTAGTGTAACCTACGAAATTAAATCGACAATATTATTATGTTGTCTTCGGAGTTGAAAAGATATAGCTAGGCTATAGATTCGTGATATTTTTCCTGGAGACTAATAAATATCTTCTGTATAAATTTTCCAAAATTATCAAAATTTTGCGGCACATATGTTGTTGTTTCACGTGAATGAAGATTGACTATTCAATGTCAAAGGAAGAACTTATGAAATTTCTTTCAAGTAATATGATGGTTACAATTATCAATGCATGCGTTTTTTTCTTTTGACCTATTTTAGATGTTTTTGGTCTGAAAATTGAAGTTAAATATTGTATCTTGTATTGAAGTAGGCACGAAGTGTCGGTGATATTTGATATAGGAAGTCAAGTGGAGGATCATTTGAAGCATAGCTCTGATTTCTGAATGATGCCATGAAGTGCCTTAGTCCAACTATTGTGTCCACAAGCGTTTTGCTGTTCAATTTCTGAATTTTCTTCAATTACTATCTTTTAGCTTAGTTGTCATCTATTTTGGACTGGATAATGAGATTAGGGTCCTTTAGGAACATTGTTGTGTAGCCTAATTGAATAGTTGATTTGCAAAACTTATTTCTTTCGTACTGTAGGTTACATGTTGGACAAATTTATTTGGAATGTACTCATGGTTATACTATAATTTAAAATTATTAAGTTTTACGTAACTGCTTTAAAATTATTTTCTTTAAAATATTTTAATTAGTTCATAGTTTTAGTTAATAATGCATTGAAATTAAAATCCTTGACAAGTGACAAGTATTCTAACTCCATATTGTTAGGTAAACTTAAATATAAATAAGGCTAGTTGAGAGAATGGAAAAGATAGGAGTGCTTCTTAGTAATAATTATGGAGTTCATTAAATTATGTTTAGGTAGTAGTTAGGTAGTTTCCTTTAAGTCTAGAAGTTCATTAATAAGATTTTGGTAGTAGTTGGGTAGTTGTATTAATTGTATTTTTGTAGAAGTTTTATTAAATGTATGTGGTTGAAAGGCTAAGTTAAATAGTGTTTGTACTACTCAATGTAAGATACAACATGTCATAATATAAAAAGTGTTTTATCCCTAAAGACTTGTTTGCAAACAAATTGGTATTAAAGCTTGAGAGCTTGAGTGTCTGAAGGCTTAAGAGAGAGTGTTTGAGAGTTAGAGAGTTTGAGCGAGATGACCAACTTAGCAAACAACATGCCCCTGCTTAAGATATTTAAAGGTGTCAATTATGACAACTAGAGTTTATAGATGAAGGCCCTCCTTGGTTCCTAAGATGTATGGGAAGTAGTTGAAAATGGGCACCAAGAATCAGTAGACATTGAAGAACAGACGATTGCCCAACCTGTTGCTTTGAGAGCAACGCGAGAGAAGGAGTAAGCAACCTTGTTCGTGTTGTACCGTGTTGGTGATGAGTCCGACTTTGAGAAGATAGCAAGTGCTAAATCTTCAAAAGAAGTGTGAGATATATTGGAGAAGCCTTATAAAGGGCATAATCGTGTGAAGCAAGTCAGGCTTCAAACTCTCAAAAGCGAGCTTGAAAGCATGAGGATGGAAGAGGCCAAAGGGGTTGCTGAGTACGTCTCTCGTGTTAAGACTGTGGTGAACCAGTGATGTGATCCCAACAAGGCTTATAGCATTGGACCAATGCCTAGGCCCATTTTTTTAATTTCTTTTATTTTCTTTATTTCTTTTATTAAATAAATGTTTGTCTAAATTGGGTTATTTTAATTTTGCAGCCCATTACTTCAAATTGCTTCATGCATAGTGGGCCACATAATTGGACAATTGGATTAATATGGCCCAACGTCCAGCGCACCACCATTTGAACGTTCCAGCTTCACATTCGTTCAGTAGGCCAAATTTATTCCACGTCTTCATGCCAACACATGTTGGTCCACTTCCATGCCACTTCCACGCGTGGGGAGATAGGCTTCAGTGCTCCTTTTATTTGGGCTTCCATCTGCTACGTGCAACCCAACGTTTGCACTAGCACACCTCCAATGATTCAACATAGTCAGCACGTGTACCTCGGGCCATCAAACTAGGGTTCTTTAACGCATATTCCACCTCTTTTCCTGTCACGGAAATCCTCCGCTGTTAGGGTTTTCTTCCACACCTTCACAAGTGCATCACACTATCACGAGTGCCAACCTTCTGTTAAGGGTTTCGTCCTTTCTCACTTCACGACAGCCTTGTCGTTAGTTAGTTGTTTCCTTCTTTTGTTGCTTTCTTACGGTTGCCATTCGATCTATAAAATGGCAAGCCATTTCATTGTAAGAGCTAGCTTGGATGAATGATAGTGGTTGAGTTTTCTCCTCCCTACGCCTCAGCTCAAACCCTGAACCCTAGATTAGGTTTTCACCTCATCGAGTTTACAAAACCAGTGAGAAATCAGAGAGATTCGAGTGTTAACCTCAATATTCAAGTCTTCCGTTGCGTATGGAGGTCATTCTGGACGTTCACCATCGAACGGAGCAAATTTCTGCCCATTAACGACGTCGCCGACCTCATCAACCAGCTTGGAAGGAATGTAGAAATGCTGTCCATTTGTCGAGTGGTCGAGAAAATTATAAGGTTTGTTAACTAACGAATTTGAGAATATTGTTTGTGCAATCGAGGAGCCCAAGGACTTGCCAATGCTCTTAGTGGAAGAGCTTATCAGGTTGCTTGAGGCACATGGTCAACAAAGAAGAAAAAAGAAAGAGGAATCTCTCAATCAAGCACTTCTAACAAATGTAACCATAAAAGGAAAAGCTCGAAACATTCAACGTGGAGGATGATACCAGGGAGGTAAAGGAAGCGATCGTGGTGGTAGAGGCAGAAGAGGATAAGAAGAGAAAGAATTTTTTGGTCAAGAAAATTGGCGTGGCCAAGGTCAAGGTTCGTGGAAAGGATGTTGTTCAAGCAACTCAGGAGTTGAGTGGTTCAAGTATTGCAATTATGCAAAGGAATGCAAATAGGTTAGGTGTTTTATTTGTGGTAAGGTCAGACACTATGCAAGGTATTGTCGATCCGAAAATAAGAGGGAAGAGACGACCAATCTTCTCACAAAAGATGTTGAATAAGAAGTGTTATTGTTGATGATGAGATATACCCAGGGGATCGAGCACGAGCATGTGAACATCTTGGAAAGCTCAGCGGGGAGCCTAGGTAGCTTAGTGAAGCTTATGCATAGCTCGAATAAGACAATGGAGCAAGTGGAGTGCTTGAGAAGCTCGATGAAGAAGGTGAATAACTTTGAAAGCCTGGTGGAGCAGGTAAGCAATTCAGATAACTCAGTGAGGCATTTGTATATATAGCACGAATAACTTAGTGTGGAGTATGGATAACTCAGATCTTGAAGAAGAAAAATATGTTACTCAAATGTTAGAGCTTGCAAAAGGAGATTTGCAGCAAAGAATTGAAAAGGAAGTTAGAGGCAATGTAGAGTTACAAGCAAGCTTAGAGAGAACAAAGCAACTTTTGCATAAGCGACATTTGGAATATGAACAAGAAGTGTTAAATTTGCAAGATGAGTTGCAAGCCGAGAAGGGTCTTAAAGCTGCACTAGAGGTGCAAGATGAGAAGTGACAACCAGAAATGGATGATGAGTTTGGTGTGAAGAATACGTGAAAATTGTCCAATCTCTTAAAGAGAGCTAAACCTATTGAGAGGAACTGGATTAATGACAACTCGATCATAGAGGCAATAAAGAACTCAGTTAATGACAAGTTAGCCAAGGTTAAGAAGAAGTCAGCCAAAGCAAAGAACAAATCGGTCATAGAGAATGAAGAGAACAAGTCAACCATAATAAAAGCAAAGTCAGCTATGAAGAAAGTGAAGAACCTGACTATTAATGAAAGGGACACACACGGTGTGGGCTACACATGACAAAGCTGGGATGAAGTGAGGAAAGCTGAAAGACAGAAGAATCATTTAAGTTTATGGGGGGATTTTATTAGGTAAACTTAAATAAGGCTAGTTGAGAGAATGGAAAATAGATGAGTGCTTCTTAGTGATAACTATGGAGCTCATTAAATTGTCTATGGGTAGTAGTTAGGTAACTGCCTTTAAGTCTAGAAGTTAATTAATAGGATTTTGGTAGTATTTGGGTAGTTGTATTAATTGTGTTTTGGTAGAAGTTGTATTAAATGTATGTGGTTGAAAGGCTAAGTTAAAGGGCCTATAAATAGTGCTTGTACTACTCAATGTGAGATACAACAAGTCATAACATAGAGAGTGTTTTATCCAGAAAGACTTATTTGTCAACACATATATGTTAGTGAGTAATATGTATAATTTATAGATATTTCTTTAATATAAGTAAAATTTGAAAGTATAACAAAAAATATAAAAAAATGTGTATATTTAATTTAAATAAATTAAAAAAAGGTAATTTTCCGTAGTAATTGCTTTACATAGTAACTTTCATTTAAGTGTGTTTGAATGTAACATCTCTATATTCCACTAAATGTATAATTAATAATAAAATATTTATATTTATGAATAATCACTTGTTGATCGAGTCATTAATGATTTTATTGAGGAAGTTCTTAAAAGGTTATTACGTTTTTATTGCTACTATTTTTTTTCTCAAGTTTTGAAAGTAAAAAATAGGTTTAATTATGCCTTTGGTTCCCATTTTAGAGTCAAAATCTCAAAATGGTACCCAAATTTTTAAAAGTCTCAAATTGGTCCCCTTTTTGTTAAAACATCTCAAGTTTGTCCTTTCTGTTAAGTCAAGGTTGACGCCGTTAGAGGGAGTGCCACGTGTCAGTTCCCCATTTAACGTCGTCTAGCCAGACTTAACAGAAATGACAAACTTGAGACGTTTTAACAAAAAAGGGAACCAATTTGAAACTTTTAAAAAGTTGGGTACCATTTTGAGATTTTGACTCCAAAATCGAGACCAAAGGCATAATTAAACCTAAAAAATATAACAATTGAAGGAAACATGTATGTGTTAGTTGTTATACTCATTATTGGGCATATGTGACAAGCTTTTTCTCGAGAGGTTAACAAATAGAAGAGTTTGAGTACCATAAGAGGGAAAGGAGGGAAAGGAAAATATGAGTTTTCGTCTATCTCAAATTTGTTGATAATTAGTATTATCATGTTTTTATTTTATTTATTTTTATTTTTATTGTTATTTTATTTTTGGATTTATTTAACATTTCAGGTTTCATTGAATAAAAGTGAAAAAGATAAATGATTGAGATATATTTTTCAAATAAGTGAAAATCTCGAATATTTGGAAAAAATAACAACAAAATTGAGTAGAATATTAACTAATCAAAGATTATCAACAATATTAGTTATCCAAAGTTAGCTACTCAATTGCAAGTTAGAAGAATTGAAGAATAATTCGTGAATATGGAGTTCCGTAAGATTAAAGAGATAAATCCAACAACAAATTCTAGTATAAAATCAAGTATAAAGTTGTAGTCCCAATTCAGTTTCACACCATTCACCCAGCGAAGGATCACTCGCTCAACAAATCATGCCTAATTCACCCAATGAGTCAGTTTGCCTAATGAGCTATGCTTTTTTGGAAAATCTATAAATTGAGGGCTTGACAAAGGTCAAAAACACACTTGGAAATAAAGAAACTTGATATCTATATACTTGACGATAGAAGGACATTATGAAGGCTAGAGGCTTTCAATTTCATCATCAGTCTAGTATTCAGTATGCCTAGGAGTAGCTAACTCCCTCATTCACGGGGGTTGGGTGTAATGTATTCTTAATTCTCTGTGAATTCTTCATTCAATATAATTCTTTTCCACAATCTCTTATATTTTATTCTTATTTTAACTGCATAGTCTATGGATTTTGCACATTCAGGAGTACCAACTAATCCGAAAGATAGTTTGGGAAACCAGATTATGATCTTCAACTTGCATGTTCTAGATATGGGGAATATGTGGAAGTACTGGCTAATCCGAGAGATAGTTTGGGAAACCCGAGTAGGATAAAATAGCTATTGATTTCACATGCTAGACATAGATGTGATCATTGGTCATTCTTAAGCATCAACATATTGGTCATTAATGCAAACATAACAGTAAAAATTGCTAGGCATAGAGTTTTATTATTCTAGTTTAGGCTTGTCAAATCGAGGCATGTTAGAAATCATTTGAGTGAGGGACAAAAACATAAATATATTGTTTGTTGTTTTTACTTTTGTCGCAACCTCAAAAATCGCGATGGGACGACGACCAAACAGATGTTTTATAGTAATTTTAGAAAGGGGGTCGCCACCAAAGGTTACTAGGGAAAACTATGCAAAACCTAAAAATAAATGGTCTGCGAATAAAGAAACAATTTTAAAATTTTTATATTTAGGTCTAACAAGGTGTTTGACCTTCCTCGTACGTATTCACATTCAAAATGAAAAATCAGGGTTATGTAGTTCTTTTAAAAATATAATTATTTAAAAAACTTTGATTTGATTAATATTTTTAAATTTTAAATTTGAATATACTTTTTACTTATCAAATGAATATGAGATTCAACATGATAAAAATTTATTATCAAGCAAATCCGAGACTAGATATGATGATTATATTTTTTTAATTATAAAAAAAATCAATTATCATGTAAATCCAAGATTTAATATGATAATCAAATTTTATTTAAATAAAAAAATTATAATTATCAAGCAAATATGAGATTTTCAACATGATAATCAAATTTTATTTAAATCGAATGAAAATTACAATTGTCAAGTAAGTCCGAGAGTTAACATGATAATCAAATAATATTTTTTAATCGAATAAAAATTATAATTATCACTCTAACACTCTACCTTTGTCATATATTCCATAGATCACACTAAATAGATATCATATTCATGGAATACGAATCACTTTCAAGATGCCTTGGTGGTGAAATGGTAGACACGCTAGACTCAAAATCTCATGGTAAAGAGTGTGGAGGTTTGAGTCCTCTTCAAGGCATAATATTGAGATCTCTTATTGAGTTGGAATAAGTTCGACAGCGAATCACGAAATCTTTATGATCTTCTCTATCTAATGAATGGGTAATTGGTTTTGAAATCGTCCGTCCTACACCCTACCCTCCCCGAGAAGTATATGCTTCAACAAGAATTACACATGGGTAGATTGATACAATAAAAACCTCTGGTAAAATGTTCACCCCAGACGGATAAAGTACATTAAATAGTTCGTTTTAGGAATTGACGACTTAACCATTCAATAACTGTTCAAGACTTAACATGGTAATCAATAATCTCTACTATTAAAAAGTTTGACGTGAAAGAAAAGAATGATTTTGTATAAAAACATGTATCTTCCAATAAAAATATGAAAGCACAGTTGTGAATATCAAAACAGGGGTGTAAAGAACGTAAATCTTTAATTATTACGACAGGGGTGTGCCTATTAACACAATGGATGCAAACAGTAAATGATAAAGGTGCAATTTATTATTATGTAATTTATTATGTTATATAAAATAAAAATTATATGTATTTACTTTTCAAATAGTATATTATTAAAAAAAAGGGTTAACTATGTTTTTGGTCCCTAAAATATTAAGCGATTTTGGTTTTGGTTCCTCTTTTAAAGTTTACTCTATTGTCCTCGTCCTTTTAAAATTTATGGAATTAGACCTCAAAAGTTGACGCCGTTAGCTTTTTTTAAACGTGGCAAACGGAGTACCACGTCATCCGTTCACTTTTAGACATGTGTCAATGTTTAAATTACATATATTAGTGTTTTTATTTATTTATTTTGATTTGTACGCTTCTCCTTCTTTGTTTTTGTTTTTTTCTACTCATCTCCCACAAACTCCATCCAGACTAAACCCAAGTGTTCCCATCTCCTCCTTCTTCATTTTCAATACAAGAGCATTCTTCTTCCTCCCACCATAGATGCTCCCGTTTCCGATAAGCTCGAAATGGTGTCATTTGCTTTTTTGCTGCAACTAGGATTGACGACGTTCGCTTCTTCCTGTTGGTGTATTTCAGATCTGGATTCACCATGAGAGGCCAGCGAAGCTATGTTGTTCACCGTTGCGTCGTTTATCGAGGTTGTCATTGGCGACCATATTTTCTTCCTTTAACGTGAATTGCAAGATGTTTCCCATCCTTTTTTACCCTGCACCAAGCACCACCCAACCACAACATTTTCTAATGTCCACGCAATTAAGAGAGGTTGCTGGAGTGTGACATCGGCCATAAACGTCACCTGCATTGTCGCTTTTCCCTTTCTTCACCAACACATGTGATTAGGGGTTTTGGTTGGGTTTTGTGAGTGTTGAGTGTGTTAATAGTGACTGTTGGAAGATATATTTTTTTTAAAATCAGACTTGCAGAAGAAAACGAGTGGTAACAGGTTCTCTGATTGTGTCTACGGGTGAAGAAAATTGAAAATTAAGCAGAGTGGAAAATGAAGTTCTCTAATTCTTTGGATTCTCTGTAATTTTCTATTAATTTCCATGGGTTCTTTGTAATATTTTGTTCCATATGATTTTTAGGTTGGAATTTTTTATAGTTGGAAAATGAAGTTAAAGTTGAGTGGAAAATAATGGAAATACTGAGTTTTTTATCCTTTTCCTCGTGTCATTTTTCATCAACCCTTCAAAACAGTTCAAAAAGTTAAAAACGAAGTAATTAAAGTGATTTTATGTCTTCTGTGAATTTGATGTTTGAAATCCTATAATCTGTGATTTTATGGATTTTCATACTTGGAAGAAGAAGTTAAAGTTGAGTCGAATCTAATTGAATGGTTGGATCGAAAATGTTATGCGGTTGATAATGGAGAATAGATGTTAAAGGTGGAAATGGAAAAGGGGTTTTGATTGTTGTTTTGACTCTCTGTTTGTAATGAAGATGTTCGTTAATAAAGAAGAAGATCATGAAGTTAGAGAATGAAGAAGTTCACCAACAAAGAAGAAAGATGATGAAGAGGAAATTTAATTTAATTTTTTAAATTAAATAATTTGTTACGTGTCATAAATGAGCAACTGACATAGTATTTTGTTTGTCACGTCTAAACAAATGCTAACGGCGTCAATTTTTGAGGACTAATTCCATAAATTTTAAAAGGATGAGGATCTAAACAGACCAAACTTTAAAAGAGAGACCAAAACCAAAATTGCTTAATAGTTTAGAGACCAAAAACATAGTTAACCTTAAAAATAACAATGATTTGCAAACACTACGGATATTAACAATTCCTTAGAAATATATATATACTATGTAATATAAAATAACAAACAATAATTCACCAATGGAAGTTAATGAATACGTATCCACGTATAAGGTATGTATCATATTCGATACATATATCATATCCCGATATCATAGACAACAATTCAAGCAGGATTGTCTACACTTAATGTAACCAAGAACTACACTAAATGTAGATGTCTCTCCCCTTGAGACATGACAATTCATTGAAACATTCATATCTTTGAATTGAATATAATTCCCAAGAGTTGTAAATGAGGATACAGTAATTCACCAAAGGAAGTTAATGAATACATATACGCTGCATGTAACAACAAAGGACAAGTTTTAGTATCATGAAATCCAAGTAAATATCCAGGAACTTTTCAAACGGAGGCTATAGAGCTTCATTCTATTATTGAAAAATCTGATGAAAGCACTACATACAGTATAACAGATGCTTAATCAGAATCCTCGCCCACTTCTCCATCATCAGATAACTCATCAAACGATCTGATGTCAAGCTGATAGCGTAGGATACCTCCAATACCACCAAACCCTCTGCAAAACTGTGATCCCTCTTGCGATTTGTTGGTCACAAATTCCAGTGAGCATCCAAATTTTTTGTACTCATTCGCAAACCACTCAAGCAATGGCATCTTCTCCTGAACTTCTAACTCTGCAGAGGTGACAGCATCTCTGAAATTGCTCTGATTACTCTCTTGCTCCTTGTTGAAGTGCTTTATGAGAATCTCACCAGTAGAACTATCTTTCAGTACATATCTGTTGATATCTAAATTTTCCCACACAATGAGTATTTCCACAGCACCCATCTCCAGAGCCTTCAATGTGTCATCAACTCCAAACACGTATTTCCCAGTATCCTGGCTGATTTCTTCAAAGTATTTTCCTATCAAGCGTTTCTCTTGAATGAACTTCACATTAGATAAAAGTTCTGCAGATAACTCAATAGCTTGGTTAAAGCCATTTTCTCCACCATAGGAAACATCAACCACATTCAATATTTTGGCTTGCAATCGAGGATCAAACATATCTGACTGGCTAAGCTCTGTCTTGAAATCAGCTGAACCAGCAAGTATAAGTCCAGAAACATTAGGTTGACTAGTAGTAGGATTGATGAAAAACTGAGTAGCAAGTTCTGCAGTCTTTCTAACATAATTGTGTCTCTTTTCCATGCGAAGACGAGCAAAACGCAAAGCAGATTGCCCTCCTCTACCATGTTTCTTTGGTAGATCAACACTAAATTTATGAAGCACTTCACGTGTATTCCCGCTTAGGGTCCCAAAAAGGGTTCCATTTCCATCCATGATAATAAAACCAAACTTGTCATCAGATTCCAAAAGTTCATTAAGAGCTTCTGTGTGAAACTTGTTGTCACAGAGGTAAAGTGACGCATTGATAGGCTTGAAAGGTTCGAAATCAATTGTCACCTTTTTTTCCTTGCCATCTTCTGTCACAATGGTGCCGGTATATAGGACCAAACCGTTGGGAGGAACCTTGTTATACAGTTTCAACCTCTGTTGAGCAGAAGTTATGGCACCCAACACTGATTGCCGGTTCACCCTACTTTTGATATTTGAAGCAGTTCCATATTCATCTCCCAACATCTTAGTGACCCGAGAAATTTGATCACGAGGAGGCATAATCAGAGAAATCATGCTTGTACCATTTCCTCTTGCAGATTCTAATGCTTTGATCAATTTCTTGATCTTCCATATCTCAATGTTCTTGTCTGATTCATGACCATCAGCCATTGTTGGCAATCACAGAAAGAATAGCCTCAAACTGTAACCAAATGGAAGGTGACGATCAGATAACCATCACACAAAAACACTTCCAAAATCACATTTACTTGTATTATTGAACAATATTAACAATTAAGAAGGAATATTATGTATATCTGCTATATATGCATGCTTTTAATGATAATGCTGACAGAATCAAGCACCAGTAATTTGATAAGCATCTTCTTCAATGATTATAAACCGCAGATCCAACAGAACTCTAGGCATAAGGTGCTCAAAATAATTTATGAATGATATCATAGCTTGAAGAATGATTACATAAGTTCATTATATTTGACACCACGGTACCCTAACAAATGGAATAATACACTTCCAAACACTTAGTAAACAACCACCAGCACAACCGAACATAACTTTAATACCTGCAAGCTACCATGATTTCATAATTGGTAAAGTAAAGCAAAGTTACAGAAGAACAGTGGTCCCATGAGTAACAAAAACTAATGATTAAAAATTTAACAGATAGAGTTGACAGGTAAAAAAATTGAATTCAAAATAAATAAAAATAATTATTACACAAACAGAAACCCATAAGTAGATCGCCACTTTTGCATAAAAGATTAAGTTAACTGCAAGCAAAAGAACTCGATGAGTATTGGTTTTAAAGCCTGAAACCCATAAGTCAACCAAAGTTCATATTTTCACCCTTCGTTCTCCATTTTCATTCAGAAGACCCAAACTTAGTTAGACCCAACTTCACTATTTTCATTATCTGTATTAACTAAATAAAATTAAATATATTTTTTAAATAGGGTCCAATTTTCAAGTCAAAGAATGGGAATTTAAACTCATACTGCAACCCCAGAAGGATATCCTACTAACAACAGTACCCAGAAACAAATCAAACCAAATAAGAAAACTTGCTTCTTAAAAATCATAAATAATTAAAAAAAGTTGATGAGCAGAAGGTCCAACTTATGATTGGAGCAAATCTTGGAACAAAAAAATGGGAGCGATGTGTATGTACTCACCTCTGTGCATGCTTGGGTGAGGAATGAGAATCTCTCCGGCTAGGGTTTTGGTGTGCGCTTCTGGAGCAGAAAGGATGAAGAGGAGAAGAAAATTTTTTTCATTGGGTTATTAAAACTAATCTTCTGTGTTTTGTTTTATCTTATTGAACGTTCTTTTCTTACATGAAGCTAAATTGTTCTGTTGTGTTGACGTGAATTTGTTAATTTCTTTTCCTAAACATTTATTTATTAATTATTCATAATGTAATTAATGTAATAACAATAGTAAACATTTATTGCGAAAAGGAAAATGATATTTTAACTCCAAATTTTTTACTCATTCTCTTACTTCCTGATCTGGCAGTTGATATTTAATTTTTTAATTTGCTTTATTAAGACACTATGACAATGGGTGAAAAAGTGAATAGAGAAAGGGGTTGTCGAACGCGCATACCCAAACAATTAGGATTTTTCTCTTGCACAAAACATGAACAAAGGGTGGAGAAGATGAAATGTGATCTAGAGGTTGAAGTTGGCACTGTACACGAAGAACATGTACCTAGTTCGCGAGGGTGATCCGATGAACGAAACTCTCTTCATAATCAGAGGTCACTTCGATTCTTACACAACCAACTCAGGTCGGACTGGTTTATTCAACTCGTGTCGAATCGGCCAGTGATTTCTGTGGCAAGGAGCTGCTGACATGGGCTCTGGGCCCTAAATGGAAGATGAGAGTTCCAAGTTTTGGTGTTATTCTTGAACCTTAAACGGAATCACATCCCGTTCTAAGATTTTTGTTGTCCTTGGAATGATGTTAGGATTGTTGCTGCTTTCCGTGAGTTCGATTCAGCTTGGTGGTTGTGGGTGGTGGCAAGTTGAATTACTAGTGACCACTGACATATATGTAAACTCTGGATTGAATTACTGGTGACCACTGACATATTAACTGGTGACCTACCTAATACTTTTTGAATAACAGTACAACCACTGCCCTGGTCTAAGGAAGTATACATGTAAACCATTTTTAGTGTATTAGAAGACCTTAACAACATGCATGAAATGTGTATTTAGTCCTAATAAAAATTGCTCTAGGATAATTGATCCATAACCCCCATCTCACAGACATGATAATTGTGGATTCATTAACTGGTGACCCCTGACGTATTACATGATGACATACCCATTACTTTTTGCACAACAATATGATATGTGGCCTGTCATTAGGGACTGAACATGTAGACCAATTACAATGAATTACATGACCTTCCTAACATGCATGGAAGGTATTGAACATAATAAAAATTGGTGGGAGAGAATTGGTCCAAAATATTCAGTTCACATATATGTAAACTCTGGATTGAATTATTGGTGACCATTGACATATTAACTAGTGACCTGCCTAATACTTTTTGAATAACAATATAATCACTACTCTTTTTAAGAAAGTCCACATGTAAACCATTTTTAGTGTATTAGAAGACCTTAGCGACATCTATGTAATGTATATTTAGTCCTAATAAAAATTGCTCTAGGATAATTGGTCCACAACCCCCACCTCACAGACATGATAATTGGTGACTCCTAACGCATTTACATGGTGACCTGCCTGTTACTTTTTGCACAATAATATGAGTTGTGGCCTACCGTTAGGGACTGAACATGTAAACCAGTTAAAGTGAATTACATGTTATTCCTAACATAGGTGGAAGGTATATTGAACATAATAAAAATTGGTGGGAGAGAATTTGTCCACAAAAATCAGTTCACATATATGTAAACTTTAGATTGAATTACTGGTGACCATTGACATATTAACTGGTGACTTGCCCAATAATTTTTGAGTAACAATATAACCTTTTTTCGTTTTTAAGGAAGTCCACATGTAAACCATTTTTAGTGTATTAGAAGATCTTAAAGACATGTATGAAAGGTATATTGAACATAATAAAAATTGCTTTGGCTTAATTAGTCCACAATTTGCACTTCACAAACATCATATGAACTGGATTCATCAAGTGCTCACCATTGACATATTAAATGGTGACCTACTTATTACTTTTTGCACAACAATATGATCCCCTAAACCAATTTTATTGGATTGCTGACCACAAAAGTATTCTGCAATGAATCCAATCCATAACAAACAATTATAAAAAACAATTTGCTATGTCCACCCCAATCTACTTTTACAAACCAAAAACTATATCCTAAGAAAAAAAATTTGAATAACAGTAACTACAACTGTGCATAAATCAGTGACAATTTCATAAAATTTGTAATAAATACAATTGTTTTAAAACTAAGATATGTAATTAACAGAGATAACGGGCATGAAGTGGTCGTTAATGACTTGGACACATTTGTCGGTCTTCACATCCCAAATCAGGCGAGATCGGAGATGCCCTCAGAGGTCGACGAGGCGGTGGAGAAGGGAGAGTGTGGTAGATGACCAAATGATTAGGGTTTTGTCGAGGCTAATAGTGTCTCGTCGTTCAAACACTTCACGCACGACACGACGTTTTCGTGGTCAATTAGGGTTTTCAAGTGACAATATAGTTTGTAGTTTTGGTTGTTGTCGTCGCCAACATGATCGTTGTTGCGCTCGTCACCATTCAGAAACTTGTTGAATTCTGAAAGCAATCTCGTACTACAAAATCGCTAATGAACGCAACTCATACCTAGCATACCTTAATATCGAATATGTAAACGCTTCAACTAAGTGATAGTTGGAAATGGGCATAATCAAATTTCGTTTTCTCCCTTCTTTGTTTGTGGTATGCGCAAGAGAGATACTCTTTGTTCGAGTGTTGTGGTCTGCACACGAGAGACAAATCCTTTCCCCTCTTCACTTCCCTAAAATTGTTGTAGTGTCTTTGTAAAATGAAACATATATTAAAAAATTAAATTTACATCAACTGCTAGGTCTTAGAATATCATTTTCCATTGTGAAAATAAGGCTTGCATGGATTGAAATGAACGTCAAGAAGAAATGAAACTCATCAACATTGTAGGCTCGCTTTCTAGTATCTTTTTATGATCTGTTATAATTTATTAAAAATTATTACTACATTCATTTCTGTTAATTTATAGAAAGACGAACTTCACATAAAAACTTATTTAATTACAATAAATTTCATGAATGTCTTAATCTTGTTTTTTAAAATATTTCTGTAAAATAAATAAAGTAAAACTAAATGTCAAAGATTAACGAAAGTTAAGGTATTTTAGAAACAATAACAACTTTAAGTAACTAAAATTTTTTATATTTAAAAAAAACGTGACTTATTTTTTTTTATAAATGAGAAAAGAGAAAATATCATTTTGATGAGTTTTTCTCTTTATTTAATGATTCTCTCATAAGCCATTAATCAAAATCTAAATGGCATTATTTAAAAATAGATTTCAGCAAATCATAAAAAAAGATAGGAGTTTGTTATGGAAAAAAATTACTAACATTCCTCGAATATATGTATTTTTAAAAAATTATTATTTGTTATAAAAAATACACGTTAAAATTATTATTTTATAAATTATTTAAGCTATTAACTTTCAAGCAAATATATGTATTTTTGCTAAAATTAATAATATGATTTCAATTATTTTTTAATGAAATTATGATTGTAAATAAAAGAGATACTTTAAAGCTTATAAGGTTATAGTTAATTAAAGTAATTGGTTAAATATTTTATTGTTAAACATATTTTTATTCATAGGAATTCGATTGATAGACATATGGTGGCGGATTTTAAAGTGTATTTTAAAAAGTCAAAATTTTCTTTAATAAATATATATAATTTTTAAAAAAATATAAAAAAATATTTGTATATTAATTATGGTTTGTATAAAAAAAATTTGGGGCCACATCCCCGAGGATCATAGAAGTTCGGCCCATTAATGATTGATTATTGAATAAACGTCTGATTTTTGTATATTTCATACAATAAAATATTCCAATATTATAATCAGTTACATCCTATTATATATTTTTGTTATCAATTTTAAACATTAGAAATTCGGATCACTGGAATCATGATATAAGTGGTTCAATTTATAAGAGTTTGTGAAACATGTGAAAATGGGACATTCTGGTAATGATCAATAATTATCCAAGATGAATGAAGTTTTTATCATATATATTTTTAATTCAAATTATTTGTTTTTATTGTGCGAATTTTATTGTCTTCTTAATTTTAAATTTATTTTATTCATCAAAATGTTTCATTTTGAATATTTTTAACCTTCATCAGTACATAAATATAATTTTTCTTAAACTACATTAGTCTATTGAAAAATAATATTTAGACTTTTCACTTTATTACTTACTTTATTACTTGTGCAATTCGGTACATTTTCCAATTCCGTAATGTTCTTCTTCATCTGAATCATCAGTCTTTCAAGTACTTGACTTCAATGTTATGTCTATCTAGACACTTCAACACTTTGATGTTCATCTCTTCTTTGTCAAAGTCCTTTCCCAAGCCAAAGAGATGATTCACAATATGTGTAAACCTATTTTGAACTTCAATTATGGTTTTTTCAAGTTCCATTCTGAACAACTCGTACACTTTGATCAACACATGCTTTCTTGCTCTCTTCACATCATTTATTGCTTCATGTGTGACTTTTGTAGATTTAAAATGTCTTTCTTGGCCAAGAAGAGAGACGGGGGGAGGGGGGGTGTGTGAATGGGCTGAGTACTTAAAATGTGCTTAATTAAATTGTAAAAACTCTTTTTGTTTGAATTCAATTGACCAAAAAATTAGAAGTTTATAGCTACAGAACCATACATTTCAGTCGATTGAAAAACAGAAACAACAGACTAATTTGTTCATGTAGTATGATTCAATAGTTTGAAATATAAAACCAACCAACTGATATTCTGAGAAATTTTGTAGAAACATGAAAAACACCAAACTTACTCAAACAACATGCTTTATCATACAAGATTGATTCCAATTGATATACCAAACTTAGTTATATCACCAATTTATATAAAAGCACATGTAAACCTTGCAAAGATTGCTTTAATGAGTTTTCTTAAGATTAATAAGAGGAACAAGATAACGGAGAGAGGATCACACAATGATTTTTATACTGGTTCACTCAATATTTAAGCTACATCCAGTTTATCAAGACAACCTGAGCTTGATCATGCACTATATCAAAAGAATTACAAAATCCCTCAAAGATTACACTTTTGAATCCCACAAGAATTTTAACTCCTACACTGTAAGCTTCCACTTGCAAACCTGTAATCACACCAGGAAACATCTAGAAGCACAAAAACAACCGAACCTTGGTGGTGACTCTCCCTTGTCAACCAAAATGCGTTCTTCAAGCTTCAAAACCAAGAAAAATTTACTCCAAGATACAAAGATCTTCCACTCAAAAGCTGCACACTATGTGATTCAAAGATAGAGTTTTCTAAATGTGTTACTCTGTTTTTGCGCTCAGAAATCTCAAAGTTACTTAACTCTCTACAAACCCAACTAATATAGCTTCATCATAAGTGAATTCAACAAGTTGATTTGTTCGTACATTCTGTTTAATTCACTTGACTTAAGTGAAATGAGTTGATTAAATAACAATCAATTGATTGAATACATTTAACCAGAACTATATGCAACAAGCCTTTTAACCTGTTAAAACTCTTTTTAACATATTGAAAAGGAGAAACACAAGACAAAAAGACATTTATGCATATGTCATATAGTCTACAAATTGAGTCCAAACTTCAAGCTTAGTTATCTTCATGTCAATTCTAGATTCAACATACCTCAAGCTTGATCAACAACAAATCACTTTAATTTTTCATCAATCACACATGATCTAACACACTAGTTTCATCAAATTTATGAACTAAGGTCACTTGTGCTAAAAACTTCTAGCACGTCACACATGTCCTTTGCATAACTACATTGAGATACCCTGAAAAACTCGTCCAAGTTCTATGCAAATGTCAAGATATTTTTGGCAATACAATCATATTGTGCCTTCCTTTTCTCATTTTTTGTCCAAAGGTTCCATGACTTATCAACCTGTTTATTATCAACAACAACAATATGCTTACAACAATGCAATTCAGTTCAAAAATAGTGTAGATTGGTTTAAAATTATTGCAGTTCAGTTCAAAATCAATGCAGTTTAGTTCAAAAAAATGCAGTTCGGTTCAAAAATAGTGTAGTTCAAAAAACAGTTCAATTCATAGTAGTTACTTAAGTTCATATTGCAATGCAGTGCAGTTTAGTTTCTTAGAACAAAAAACAGTTCAATTCGTCTGAACTATTGTTCAGTTTAATTCCATTCAAGAGAACTAAAACACAGTTTTAATAGTGTAGTGCAGTTCAATTCATTTTGCTCGGCTCTACTATTGATATCCTAAGAAATCGAAAATATTTGTTATTCATGCAATTATACAATTTTGCTTTTCAATAAAATTCTCATATATTGAATTTTCCGATAATTTCAAGAACGAGTAGATACAATTATAAGTGAAATAAAACCATATATTAAGAATGAATTATTGTAATAAAATAGTTCAGTTCATTTATTTTAAAGGAAACTATCTCTTATGCCAATATCCATAGTTACACGCACGCTTAGCACAAAATCTATCAATCTATGCTTCATTATCAATATTCGTTACCACACGGCCATGCTTGTTTGGTTTAATCTACTTCTTCATCAGTTAAGGATTACTAGTTCTCAACACAACTATATCCCTCGATCATAATGTTTTTGCAAAGAACTCTATATCTCAAATTACTTTTTGGTTCTTTGGCTTTGATTTAATAACTTGGCTAACATAAGTAATTGCTTATTGATTTTGAGTGCGGCCATGAAAAGTGGTATAGTAGAATGAGGGCGTTGGTTGCAACTTGTACACTATTAAATGAAAAGCTTGAATTCATCTTTATTAGTGGGTCTCAAACCGTGTAATTTTAATTGTTCATACTGAAGTTCCAGACACTAACCACAGCCTCTTAATCGCTCCCTCACTCAGTTTCGCGCATAAATACCCCTACCTCCTTATTTCTTCCATTTTGATTTGCATTCTCTCTAAAGGAAACCCTTCTCGCACTGGCCTTCTCCTTCTTCTTTCTCCGCCATGGACATCTCTTTGCGATTCACACTTCTCTTCGAATTCTCGATCCTCGCAATGCTCTACAACCCGAGGGTGACCGCCATGGAAGGACTAGAAGCAAGCTTCACACCTTCCACAACTACAACTACACCGTTAACTCCACAATGTTAAGATATGTCAAATATTGTATTAGCTATAATTTAGGCATTATTATCTCTGTGAGCAAATTTGTGCACTCATTCCTTTAATAGACGAGGAATTATAGCACTCTTGTATGTATGTATATATATGGTACCCTATTCTTTGAAATAATACATCAGAATTATTTTTTAAATCTTTTCTATATGGTATCACAGCCAAACACCAACATCCTCTACAATATAGGAACATGATGTTAGTATGTTTGATATCCTAGATATAAAATTATACTGTAAGGATAAATTATCGTGTGAGGATCATTCTGCAGGAAGTGAGCCAATCCTAAATAAGAAACTTCTCCTTTGGATAATACAGTGTCTTTTGATCCTAATCAATTGGCTCAATCTTCTCCACAGGTTCGGCTTGACTCTTCAGAGGTACCTTCTGATCCTATCTCTGATAATACTAATGTAGTTGAAACTAATCATGAAATTGTTTCTCTTGATCATACCCTTGATAATACTAATTTAGACGAAATTGATCATGTAATTGATCCTTGTCTGCATGAGACCACCAACACACCAAACATTGAGTCTACTATTGTCCAATATAATATTTCACCCCATTCTAACCGTGGTCAACCTCCAGCTAAATATGAACTAGACCTCCAAGCCAAAGTTAAATATCCCATTAGTAAATATGTGTCATCTCACAGGTTATCCCAATCATATGCATCATTTGTATCTCAATTATCTTCAATTTCTATTCCTAGTAATATACAGGAAGCTTTGGCAGATCCTAGATGGACCAAAGCAATGATTGATGAGATGACAGCTTTAGAAAAAAATAACACTTGGGATCTTGTGTCCTTGCCAAGAGGGAAGAAGACCGTGGGCTGCAAATGGGTATTTACAATTAAGCATAAAGCTGATGGAACTATTGAGAGGTATAAAGCACGACTTGTGGCTAAAGGTTACACTCAATCTTATGGTGTAGATTACCAAGAAACGTTCGCACCAGTAGCCAAGCTCAATACTGTGAGATTACTTCTGTCAGTAGCAGCAAACCAAGATTGGCCTCTTCTACAATTTGATGTGAAAAATGCTTTCCTACATGGAGAAATTTCAGAAGAATATTATATGGATTCTCCACCAAGTATGACAGATTCAATTGGAATGAAGGTTTGCAAATTGAAGAAGGCTCTATATGGATTAAAACAATCCCCAAGAGCATGGTTTGGAAGGTTTACCAAGTCTATGAAGACTTTTGGCTATAGAGCTAGTAACTCTAATCACACCTTATTTTTGAAGAAAGGAAAAGGAAGAATTACAACTTTTATTATATATGTAGATGACATGATTGTTACAGGAAATGACCAAGATGAGATTTCCAGTTTACAACAATACCTTGCATCTGAATTTGAGATGAAACAACTTGGAAACCTCAAATATTTTTTGGGTATTGAAGTAGCTAGATCAAAACATGATATTTTTCTATGTCAAAGAAAATATAATATTGATTTACTATCAAAAACTGGACTGCTTGGGAGTAAACTAGTTGATACACCAACTGAAAAAAATCATAAACTCTTTCAATGCTCAAATTCAGCAAACATAGACAAAGGGAGATACCAAAGGCTGGTAGGAAAATTAATTTATTTGTCTCATACACGTCCAGATATTACCTATACAGTGAATGTTGTTAGCCAAATTATACTTGACCTACGAAAGCTTCATATGGATGTTGTTGAGAGGATTTTGAGATATTTAAAGTCCACTCCTGGAAAATGAATTTTGTTCTCAAATCATGGAAACTTAAAAGTAGAACGGTACACTGATGCAGATTGGGCAGATTCAAAAGATGAGAGAAGATCTACCTCTAGATACTTTACTTTTGTAGGAGGGAATCTTATAACTTGGAGGAGTAAAAAGCAGCCTGTAGTAGTAAGATCTAGTGCTGAAGCAGAATTCAAAGGCATGGCACTAGGTGTATGTGAACTTTTATGGATTAAAAATGTGCTATCAGATTTGGGCTTTAAACAAAATGAAACTATGAGTTTGTACTGTGATAATACGTCGGCTATAGCAATTGCTCACAATTCGGTGCAACATGATAAAACAAAGCATGTGGAGATTGATAGACATTTCATCAAAGAGAAACTTGAAGCTGGAATAATTTCCTTTCCTTTTGTAGGATCATAATTGTAGTTGGCTGATGTTCTCACTAAAGGAGTGTCAAGCAGAGTGTTTAATGAGTCTCTATTCAAGTTGGGAATGTGTAATATCCATGTACCAACTTGAGTGGGGGTGTTAAGATATGTCAAATATTGTATTAGCTCTAATTTAGGCATTATTATCTCTGTGAGCAAATTTGTGCACTCATTCCTTTAATAGATGAGGAATTATAGCACTCCTGTATCTATATATATGGTACCATATTCTTTGAAATAATACATCAAAATTATTCTTTAAATCTTTTCTATACACAAGAACTCAAAGAACACTCATTCTTCTCTCACACAACACTCCTCCTTTTGATCTTGTCCCATCTCGGCTTCCACGAGCTAGCCACGGCGGCTCCTTCACTCTCTAACTCTGCGGTCACCGCTGCCTCTGGCTGGAGCGATCCTTCTACGATCTTTGCTCCGTTAGATGCCTCCCTCTACACTTGCTTCTCTTGCTCTTTCTCTAACCTCCTTCATGAGCACTTCTTGGTCTCTTCACAATTGATTATATGTGGAGACTTGCTTTTGGTACCAAGGTCGAGAACTTGAGTCCACGTCATTGCATCATTGTCACCTCTGATTCGATCAATAGAATGATCGGGATGACTGCTAGTGCTAAGGTCTTTATCGAAAGGGGGGAGATCACGCAACCTGATCTCTTCAACAATGGCATGGTGGTTATTCATGGCCTTCAAGGTTTCATCGCTTCGTTTTCTTACTCGTTAGCCATATAGTTTTTCTTGCTCTTAATAGTTGGCTTTATGAAGAGCTGGTTTCGGGGTATACCTTTATTGATAGAATTAGACTCTCTTTTCATCAACCTGAAGTTGAGGATTCTGACCTAGCTCAATGACCCCTCTGTGAAGCTCTAGTCCTTTCTGCTTACTTGCCGATAGTTCCATGTCTCCAGCCTCTCTTGCCTACCCACCCCTAAGTTCTATCTACAGTAGATGCTTCGCTTCTATCTTATTGAAATAGTAGACCGAGTAGATGATCGAGAGTGGACTTCTTTCCAACAAACAAAGGAAGTTTTGATTTGAACAAATATATGTCAGAATTAGCTATTAGGAAAGATAGAAGGTCAAGGCTTAAGACCCATAATTCAACCTAGCCAGCCAATGTGGGAGCTTCTTTTAATAAAATTAATTCCAAAACCTTGAGATGAAGAAGGGAAAGTGTAAGTTAACTCAATCCAGTGGAAGAGGAAGCTCGGTTCAGTCCTTGCAGATCTTTACTCACTCACTTTAAGAGTAGAATCCACAACTCTAGTGGATGGGGTATTGGCCATTATGAGTAGTAAAGGCTACTATGGGAAGAAAGGGACTACTTGGCTTGATCAAGCAGAGCACTTACACCTTCTCGTGTAACGACTTCTTTAAAGCTAGGCTAGGATCGAATTCAATTCTAGGAGAGATGTTAGACCAGTCAGGTTACACTACTAGAATTTTCTCTATTTCATGGGAAATTTCTTGCAGATTTTTTACAAAAATTTGCAAGAAAAGTGTTTCCTGCCAATTTTTTTATGGATTTTGATCGGTAGGTAATACCTTCGTGGATAATTAGTTATTGGGGAATTTCAAAAGTCGTAGGAAATTTCTTGCAAATATTTTTATGAAAAATATTCACAACAATTTTTCCTACAAGAACGGAAAAAGCAAAGAGCACGAAAACACAAGAACGAATCACGAGAATAGAGAACAAGAGAGGAACATAAAAGTGGAGCGCGAGAGAGAAATCGAAAGTGGAGTGCGAGAGAGCGTGAGGGTGGTGAAAAAGCAAAAGAAAGATGTTGAGAGGAGTTTCATGTGTAAATGTTAAATAAACATTCGCAAGAAGTTTGTATTTTTTTATAATAGTTTCCTGCCAAATTTTAAAGTATATATAACGTTATGTTACGAATTTAAATGTGTAAAAAAATTTGCAGCAAATATAAAAATTTGATGTGAAATATGCTGGAGATAAAAATTTGTAAGAAAAGATGATATAATAAATAAATCTTAAGCAAATTTCGCATGAAATTCTCGAGGATTTTTTTCGTAACAAATTTTGCATCTAAATCATGAATTTCTAGTAGTGTTATGCCTTTGATCTACGAGCTTCGGTTTAAACACACACTACTAAAAAAACTCATATTTCTTGCCAATTTTCTTTTGAAAATTTTTTCGTAGGAAATACTTACAAATATTTTAGTGAAAAAAAAGTTGAAAGAAATTGCTACCAATTTCTCTGCAAAATATTTTGTATAAAACACTTTTCGCAAGAAATTTTGTAGGAAATACTC
>Ga0209589_1002851_pt1 | contig 30169 bp, 14 predicted proteins | sample CowpeawhiteBW_FD_187525 | JGI IMG/M metagenome (GOLD analysis project Ga0209589, IMG submission 187525) | Root nodule microbial communities of legume samples collected from California USA - Cow pea white BW (SPAdes) (version 2) | ecosystem: Host-associated > Plants > Roots > Nodule | place: USA...
GCCTCCTTACGTAACGTTTCCATCTGATTCTGGTTCTGCAATGATTGTGCAACAAGCTCCTCAACTACGGCTTTGAGCTTGGTGACTTCTCCTACTACAAGCTCTACTCTCGCATCTCCCGGCTCCTCAGTTGCTGGTTCTCCCTGAGCATTGTTTCTCTTCGGTGGCATTGTTTCTAGATAAAAGAATTATCCGGCAGGTCGGACCACTTAATAAGTATTTAAATTGCAAGGATAAAGAAACCAGAAATTGAGAATCGAATGCACTGATCCAGTTTAATTGAAAACAAGAAAAATACAGAAGGATAGGAATATCCAACTGCCCAGAGCCAAGCTCCTAAGAAGCAACCACAATGGTCCTCCTCCAAAATGACCATCCCCCCTTTTCTTCTCTCTCTTCTAACCAACTTATTCTTCCTAGTGTGCCACGTCATTCTTCCTAGACCGTTTCCTCTCATACACCCTGCCCCACCTATTCTTACCATTCTCTTCTTGGATCATGGGCTCTTTAAACCCAATTGTATTTGGGTCTGTATCATAAGGTGTGGCGGAATATGGACTGAGGTTCAATTAAAATCAACGAGAAAAAACACAAGTCAGGCTCTCAGACGTGGAGGGAGATTATGTTTAAGGCTTGAGCTTTGAACTACAGGCGGAAACATTTGATAGTAATATTTACAATGTCAAACTCTGTTCAAATCAATTGATATTTACAATGTCGAACTCTTTCAAATCAATTGATTTGTGGTGCAAAGAAATTGATTTTGAAATCAGAGGCGTCATGTAAATTGCAGCGAAACAAGAGTTAAACTAAACTATTAACTACATCACAACTTTGCTCCAAGCAGCACGGGCAAATCAGAGAAGCTTCGATATAACATGGCAAGAAGTCCAGAATGCTTTAGTAGCGGCCCTAAGAATAACAGGGTTTTGATATATCCTGTAATGAATTTCAAATGCAAAAATGAAACTATTAGCCAAATAAAAGAGGACAAATTAACTGAGAATGACTGTCTTGTTATACCAGATGTGAAAAACAACTATGATTACTAAGAAAGATGACACACAAGGCATCTTAAACGTATGATATCAGATACAGCAGGAAAATAGACGACCAAGTTATGTTAAGATTACGAATGCAAGTTATTCCTTAATTATGAAAAAAGGATGGGGTTGGAGTAACAACTTACCCTATGGCCGTAGCACCCCAAGATGCAACGTTATAAATAACTTTGCTCCCATCCCAAGCCTTTCGTAGCTTTCCCTTTTTCTTTTTCACTGAAAATGTCTTGCTAAGCGCTAATAGAACAAAACCATAAATAGTCAGAAATTATTTCCCACTGTTTTAGCTACCTTACAATGAACTTGTCTCAATACGATCGTAGAAAGTTATCCCAATATGATAAAAGAGTTATTTCTAGCTTATCCCACAAACATATGGAAGAATAACAAAAGTAAGGTATATACTAGACGAATGCCAACAAACTCACCGTCCTGGAGTTGAACAGGTGTTAAATCCTACAAAAAGCAAAGAAATCAATTAGAGAGAAGAAAGAAATGTAGAATATGTTGGTTGCAACTGATTGTAGATGGATTTCATAAAACAAAAATATTCACAGCCAAAGAAGTGAAAGACATTCTTTATTACAAAATGCAAGTGATTGTAGCCCAAAACCTGAATAAGAAGGGCTACAGAGAAGCAGACTATGGAAAAGGCCTTTATATTAAATGGCAAGTTGCAACTTATTTCCTCAACATTAAACAGAACTTAGTGGACATACATACTTTTGGAGAAAACAGTCATTATATAAACTTAAACTTCTCAGTTAAATATTAAAACCAGAAGTTTCCAGTTTGACTTTGTAAAGAGATAGTAGTGGTATATAATATTATCAAGTAGCCATGTGGCCTGGCATGGTTAAACATCAGTTTATGAAAACCATAATAGAAACATAGAGCATTTATTGCAACACCAAAATAGAGTTAGTGTCAAAGCAGACAACACTAGTGCAAAAAGATAAAAAAACACTAGGCTGATGAGAGATCATTAACTGGATAATGGAAATATATATTGGTAAATAACGCTTCCTATATTTATTTAGTAGATTTTAATCTAAATATTAAAAGTAAGACATAGAGAAATAAAAATATGTGAAATGCCAAAAAGTCCTTCATTGTTTAAATGGCATAGTCGGATACAACCGCATCACAAAAATTCCATGAAAATATGACATGTAGCCAATCTGTGCAAAGAAGTCTAATACATGCCAATTCAGAAAAGTAAAAAAATTGCAATTAGTACAGTTCAAAATTGGTGTGATTTGACAATATATGAATGAATTGCTTGACTTTTGCTATTCTGAGGACAGAAAATGGAGGTTTCTCAGTCAGGTTGCAACAGATTAAATGAGGTTTCAAAACCAACAGGAGAAGCATGCCTATAGCTTCCTTGCAAGTTATTTTAGTGTAAAAAATGTTCACATGAAGTATTTTATTTAATATACATCCTCGGTGTATCCGTATCCAATATTTTTTAAATGTTTTCTATTTTCATATCACAAACATAATCGACTTGTCATGACTTGTACACGTTTCTGCGCATGGAAAGCAACACATACAAAAGAGAATTTTAAAGATGATCTGAAAAGAAAATTCCGCAAAAGCTTTTGAGAAACAAACATACAAATCATTTCCCCCAATTGGAATTTGCACATTTGAAGGTATAAGCAGATACAATAAAGCAAAAAGTCCAGTGTACATTGAAGTTTGGAGTAAAAAAAAAGGATTATCACAGTTTTCAAGAGAGAAGCAAAAACACGTACACACAGTATAGAGCAACTGAATAACAAGTACACACATATCACATACCTTGGTCTGCTTAATAGATAGCAAATATGCAGCCATGAAGCATGCGATGCCCTCCACTATATCCTCTTGTCTAACAAGGACATAATCTTCTTGGTCTAAGTCATCACGTTGGCCTTCCCAGAGATCATTTTCACCAATCATATCCCAAGAATTACCTTCTTCTGCCACAACCAAGCACTTTTTTTCTTTTATTATGATTCTAAATTTGAAACAATGGAGAGAAAACATTGATTACTTAAAATCACCAAAGTGCAGAAGATACCATCTATATTCTTCGAAACTGACGCCTGAGCACACTCCAACTTTTGAAGAAAGGCAGGGCATTCAACTCTTGATTTGAGCATATCACGTAACTGCATTGAGACACATGGGCTGTGGTGTTAGGAAGAATAATCAGCTCTATTGTATCCATAATTACCCATATTAAGGTAGTGCTAAAATCATACTATTAACAATTATTCCGTACCAATATCCTTAAGTCTGTAATGAAGAATTTTCAAAACAAAACTTATATGCAAGTCTTTAGTCGCTTTTGGAGTTAATCTGATAAAAATTAGAGTTTCACCTTTCACGTAGAAAAGGCTTGCCTTCTGCCATCAGAAACAGCTATGGAAGTGTATCTAAGTTTTTGTCCCAATATTTTATCTATTTTTAAAATACTAAAAGACTAATTTTATTAACTGTCCCTTTGACCCCGTATAAACACTACTACCAAAGCATCGATGACCAAATCAAAGTCCCTAGCAACACAACACAGGCTACAAAATCCACTACGATAAAGAGCTTGTATCACTAGAACAGTAGTAGCAACTACATGTAAATTCAACAACACATTTTTTTGTCATGAATGCTGTCAACAACAGCAGAAAAGTGATATTGATATGCCTTGTCACATTGGAAGAGAAGAAAAATAAAAATAAAAATTCCGTACAAACCGAAACCCTAGAAGGGAAAGAGGAACTACCTGGTCGGCATGAGGATCGGTACACGCAATGGCCTCAGCTTCGCCATCAGCGACACAATCCTCTTCTTCAACCTCAGCAGAAGAAGAAGAAGGAGAAGCAGCGTCGATCAATTCGAGAGCTCTCTGACACTGCAAGAGCACAGCCTCAAGGGTCTTCCTCTTGACGCGAAACGGGTCCGGGTCCGGGCCCACCGAAGCTTTGAGATCCATTTGCGTGGTTTAATGAAGAGAGAGAGGGAGGGATAAAGATTGTTGGTTGGTATCCATGGATTTACATTAAATGCTTCCAAACACTGTCTTTGATTCGGATTCGTTGTGCCGTGTTTTAGGAGGCGGCGACCACGACGGTGACGAACACACTACGGCGAGGGACGGCGACGGAGTTTACGGCTGCGTGAGGTTTGTCAATGAAACCAAAGAAGGGATTCCATTGGAATACAAATACAACACAATTCTACGAAGATGGGTTTCGTGTACTCCAATTGTTCCGTCTACACCTGCTAGTTAGCGTTACAACAACAACTCTTTTTCTAATATCTACCTTTTTTAACTTTTATCACGCCTTAATTATATATATTATTTTTGTTTATTTTATTTGGTTTTATTTTTATATTCAATTGATTGTTTTTTTATTTTTTAAAACTATTAATATGATAATTTTTTTATTCCATCAACAACAAAATAGTTGGTAAAAAATATTCAATATTTTATTTCACAAATAATATAAATATGGTTTATGTTAATTGACTAGAGAATTACATTACAGTATTGTGGTTTAAAAAGTTGAAAATTTTGGAAGGGTTTTATTAATAATGTGTAAAGAAACTTGATTAAACATTTATTTGTGTTTTCTTTAAGTAGCATTATTATAATTGTTTTTTTTTAATTAACTTTCCCACAAAAATGTTTAAGGAACTCAGAATTTAACTTCTCAAATTGATTTGTTTATCTTAATAAAATCATTGTGTTAGTCATTAAATGGTTTATATGATATGTAATAAAAAAACATGATAGAAACATTATGTTATTCTCTAATTTTCATAATAATTAAACAAATTAAAATAAACTCTAATAGATTTAATTGAATTAAATTATATAAATGATTTAGTTTATTATGAATGCCATCATATTTAAAAAAGTATTTTTGAATCTCATACTTATTCTTTGTTCAAACAATTTTATTTATAAATAGTTCAGTTTCTAAAAATCAAATTAGCGTGTTAAATGATTCTAAAGGTTCCATTTTTTAATAAAATTTCAAGTATCTTCCTTCTTTTTATTTGATTAAATTGGATTCTTGAAAAATTTGTTGCAAACTATATGTCATATATGTCATGTCTCGGCACATGCACATGTTTTTTTAATTCTTTTTTTAATTTTTAATTTTTTATATTTTTTTAATTGTCACATGTCAATTTGACATTGTACTACGTGACAAAGACATTGTTATTTGACAGTAATAGTGTTACCTGTCAATATTAAATATGAAAAGTCTCAATGTAGTAATCTCTGTATTTATTATTTTATTTCAATTTAATTTCATTTTCTTTTAAATTAAATTAATTTCATCCGTATACCAAATTTAATTTATATACAAACTTTACGATGATTAGGCAAATGAATATAAGAAACTTTTGTTAATTAAAAAAAAAAAAAATTTTTAATGAAATAAATGTGTCAACAATAAAAAAATAAAAATGGGTGAGTTAAATTCCGTATATTAAAAAGGTTTAATGTTTTTATTTTGTAACTTTAACTCAATATTAAAATTAATCATCTTTAAATTTTTGACATAATTTAGTCGGTTAATTTTAAAATTATATGAATTTAGTTACCTTTAATCAAATTTTATTAAATTTATTTTATATTTCAAATATATTTTATAAGAATGTTTCATAAGAATATTTCAAATATATTTCAGTTGTTTATCATCTTTAATATATTCTGTTTAATTGTTAATTTAGAATTTCTTAAAACATTAGATAAATTCCATAAAATTTGATTAAAATAATTAATTATACATATATAAATACAAGAGATTAAATTAGTCAAACTAGACTAATTTCTATTTGTACCGAAATTAATGGGTCAAAAAGAAAATGTTTAACTTAATTAAAAGTTATTATCTATATCAAATATCTTTTAAATTTTCATCTATTACTTAGTTTTTTAATGTAGTATTATTTGTTTACTTGAAAGTAAGTAACTCTAGGTAAGTAACCGATTCTCCTGTAACTTTTGGTGTAAGTAGAATCGATTGTCGTTGTTTTACATTCACACAAAATAAAATTTCGACCATTTATACTAAAGGAAAATCGGTTCTCTTGCTTATGTTTTTTGTGAGAATCAATTCTCAACACTTTCTATTTTCTCAATAATTGATTCTAAAGGAAGGATTTGTTCATTTACGATTTTAAAAAACAAAATGCAAGCTTAGTAATAAAAAATTAATAATACTTAAAATAGATTTATAAAATAATAAATAATAACATATAATAACATATAAATAATTCATATATTAATGATAAAAATGTAATAATATCAATACTAAAATTTAATAATAATTATATTTTTTATCACGGACATTTTGGCTATCTTACAATTTCATTTATTGAAATATTTTTTTTAACATTTTCGTCAATCGTTAATCCACAAACGTTTTATAAATTTTCTTGTGATTTTCTTCGTGTACTTCTCACCATTTTTTTTAATCCGAAGAACTTAATTTTCGCTTTTTCTTTTTTTCTCAAACATATCATTTTTCAATTTATCAAATATTTCATTCAATCCAAACAAAATACCACAAGACGTTAATTTTCAGTGTAAAGAACTTGACTTTTCTCTGACATTTTATTTTCAAACCCTTAGTAGAATATTTTCATTGACATTTGGTCTTTTTTTTTTTTCTCAATCTAGGATACTGTCAATACTAGTTTCCTGATCATGGGTGCATGTGATTCCTTATACTTTAATATTTACTAATTGTGTTTTCGCAAATAAATCCACGAAGAAAACATTTATCTTATCTGCTAAGTATTATTATTTCAACAGTTTTAAAAATTATATTAAATAATTTATAAATATTTGTAATTGGTTCAATATAAAACATTTATATTTTTAGATACTCTAATATCGAAATCCCAGCATCCAAACATTATTTATTTAGTTGAAATCCTAATTAGGAAGAGAAACACAAGTTTACATGCAGTGAACGTGTGGTTGTGACATGTGGAAATCTTATAATAAGAATACGAGAATGAACATATAAAGAAACATATGAGAAATGTTGAAATGACCAAATTATGATTTGTAATTGGAGCTTATGTAATGATTTCCTTTCGTTTGGTTCGTGTTTTAAGGTTAAAGGGTCCATGTGTTATAGATTAGTAAGACTCGTTCGCCATTGAAGATTTTGGTCTTTGATTAACCACCCAAACATTTCTCGCCTAACTTTCCATTTGGAGAAGAGAGAGAAACACAAAACCAAAGACAAAGAAAGACCCAAATACCATTTTCACTTGCACGCTTTTCCTTTCCTGTTTTTTCCCTCCAACACCTCTTAAGATGTTTTCCTTCTTCACACTTTGTTGCGTTTGATTGATTTCAAAGCCAGGTATGCAACATTGTTCATCCAAATCAATGTTTTTTTTCTTTTACACTTTTTCGGTTGTTAATGTTAATGATAATGATAATGTTAATGTTAATGTTAATGCACGTGATAATAATCAAACTGCATTGCCATTTGATGAATGTGAATGCAGGGTCTGGTCAATTGAATGTGGTGATTTCTGTTAGGTAAACATCTTGGGTATACTTCTGTGATTTTGGGATCACAGATATGAACAACACAAATCCAGAATTGTCTCAGGTGAATGGTTTTTTAATTAAATATTATCAGTAACTTTTAATGCATGGAACTTTTCTGTTTTTAATATATTTTTCACTTGATGTTGGTTTTGAATTAACTAAAGAATGAGGATTGTTGTGCCTCAAAATATGAACTTTTAGACACATGTGAATGGAGAAAAAGCCATGTAATAATTACTTGTTCCTTTTGTAGGGAAATGGTGGTGCTTCTTATGGTTATTCCCAATCTGGGTCACAAGACCATCAAACACGTTCTCAAGGTGGTGGCACTGGCAATATGGTAATAATTGTCCTTTGAAAACATGTGATTTTGTTTTAATTTGGATCAACTCAACATTTTCTTGCTTAATGGAAGCATGATTTGACAATATTAATATTCTCCATATTCACCCTTTTGTGACAATCATTCTTCTCAAGACTTTTCTTTTATCACAGTTCAAGAATATTGTAATTAAGCTTACCCAGGTGATAAAAGGCACACAAAATTGAGAAAAAAAAACCATTGTTGAATTTAGCTATTTTGAAGTGAATAAAGTTTTCATGTTTATTATCCTTCTGTTAAGTTTCTGTAATTTCTTCTTTAGCAGATTTTCAAGAGTGGACCACTTTTCATTTCATCCAAAGGTATGCTTTTCTCTATTAACTTGCATATTTTCTTCTAAGAAGCTAAACACTTATCTCTAGTTATCAATTTTGTTAGGCTTGAAAGCATTTTGGATGTACTTGTAGCATGTTTTTATCAAAGTAAAAGAGTTTTATATAGGTTTTTATCATAAAGGGGAAATTCGTATAGTAAATGGCAGGGGATGATTATTTATGCCAAGAAATGAGAAAATAAATGTTACAACATCACTAATTTTCTTTTTAGGCCTTTTACAATTATCATTGGGATTTTTCTTAATGTATAGGAATTGGATGGACATCTTGGAAGAAAAGATGGTTTATTTTAACACAAACTTCACTTGTTTTCTTCAGGAGTGATCCAGTAAGTAATTTTTTTTAGCATCTACTTTATTCATATTGTTCAATTGACTTTGGGATTCATTCAATTTTAGAAAAAAATGCTTTAGTTTTTCAAGTTTTAGTTATTTTGATTAAGAGTATATCAATAGATAATAGAAATAATTATATTTATTATCAAACTGATCATTATCTTATAAGAGTCATAATATTTTACAATTATTCATGAAGAAAAATGGTGATCATGCTTTTTATATGGTATTGAATTTAAGATGGATATATGGTACCCACTTGAGGCACTATTACATTATTAATTGTCCTTATTTGATTAGGCATAAATCATGATAGAATGGCCTTGCACTTGAAATTGATATCTATTGTGATAACAAGAAGAAACTAGAAATGATAAGTGGAATGTTAATTAACTATGTAAAAAGTTATACTTTCAAACTTTCTTGCTTATACTTTTTGGATAGAATTTTGAACATTGTTGCATTGCCAAAATGGATTCTTTATATTATTTCATCATAAGTAGTTTTAAGTGAGTCGTGTGAAATGAAATAAACCTTATAAATATAGCCACACATGCGAACTAACATGTTTATTAAGATTTCCTTTGTTTCTAAGCTTGTTATCATATTCATATTTGTGTTTTTTCTCTGCAGAATGCAATCCCTCAAAAGGGAAATGAAGTTAATTTGACCCTTGGAGGCATTGACCTCAACAATTCAGGCAGGTTGGCTTGTTTTTCACATCTACACATTTTAACTTTTGTTTAATCTTTATGTTTGTACTGTGAAAATAGCAGTATTGTAAAGTTTCGTGACCTCCTGCAACTTTTCTTGTAAAATTTTGTAGTGTTGTTATCAAAGCAGATAAGAAACTTTTGACTGTGCAATTTCCTGATGTTCATGATGGACGAGCATTCACACTTAAGGTGCTTTATTTTCCTTTCTTCTTTAGAAAGATATTTGCTTATGTGATGCTCTGGTTTTTGTTTCTCTGCAATTTTATGTTCTCCATATGCATGATATATGTTCTCTTCAATTCAACAGACAGATACAAAGAGAAACACAGACAAGGAATGTAGGATGCACAAACTTTTATTATCTTCTAAATATTATTCCATTGTTGGTGTTGTAGGCTGAAACCATGGAGGATTTATACGAGTGGAAGACTGCACTTGAGAATGCTTTAGCACTGGCACCTAGTGCTACCAATGGAACGGAGCAAAATGGTATCTCTGATAACCAGTGTATGCTCTTGTTATAATTGTGCTTTACCAATACATTTTGCCACAGAGTTCATACCCCGTGGCTCATAAACTAAAAATGTCGTTCAAAATCTATATACAATGATTTAATAAACAGTTTTATTATCACCATGTAAATGTTTTGAACAACAACTATTGTTAAGTTTGTTTCCTTTCATATTGGATCCTTGACATGAACATTACACATCTATCTCTACAGTGATAATGGTAATGGTATCTGATTGAGTCTCTTCTGTCATTTGGGTTGCTTCTATAATATATGTAGAGTGTCTTGGTTGTTAATTTTTATGCGATAATACTTATGCTTAATACAGTAAAAGACTATAACTTTTAATTCTCTTTTATATGATTTTCCTGCACTTCTATAGTGAAGGATAGAGAACCGGCTAAATCTACTGTTATTGGTCGACCAATTTTACTTGCATTGGAGGATGTTGATGGAACTCCATCATTCTTGGAGAAAGCCCTAACATTCATAGAAGAGCATGGTGGGTTTTCTTTCTCTCTTTATCTGGCTTTATATATATATGTTATGTGTACAGAAAATTTATAAGGTGACAGCTTAAAAGTAAAGTTAATTATTTTCCTTGAGCCAATACCAAGACAAAACAGTGCTTCTGGTACTGGTAAAAGGTTTCATATGATGAATCTAATGAATGTTATAATATAGGAGCAAATGTGGAAGGAATCTTGCGACAAGCAGCTGATGTTGATGAAGTTGAACGTCGAGTTCGGGAATATGAACAAGGTTTGTGTTTTTTATTTTTTGTTCAGGGCTAATCTTTTAACTACATATTCTCACATGTTTAGCCATTGAGAACTGCAATTGTATTTCAGGCTTTGTCAAATAAGTACTTTAAGTAATATGTTGAGCGTTGTTTATCGATAAGAGAACTCCTTATCATATATGTAAACTAATAAAAGACTACTCATTTAGCTAAATTTTCTTCAACATTTTCACAAGCATTTAATATGCAAGGGTCAATCTTTCCAAAATAATACCATGGATGAAAAATATGGAGTTCTGCAGTTTTCCCTTTTTCTTAGTCAAAATCACTCATAAGATATTATGCTCTTGGGTATTATGACACATGGTTGCAGGAAGAGTTGAATTTTCTCCAGATGAAGATGCACATGTAATTGGAGACTGTATCAAGGTATATTTTCATGGTAAACCAAAGTGATGATACCTTTTTAGTAATACATTATTGTTATTTTTTTCTTATTTCTGTAAATTTTTAGCATGTACTTCGCGAATTGCCATCTTCTCCAGTCCCCGCATCTTGTTGCAAGGCACTGTTAGAATCTTGTCGAAAGTGTGGTCTGTTCTTCCATCTTTACTTCATTTTAGTCTTTCCATTGCTTATGTTTTTGTTTGTAAAGTTTATTTTCTCTAATGGTTGTCAAATGAAAAGTTTTTCCATTGAAAATTAGAATGTATGAATTGGCACACGAAAACTTCTAATTCTAATGCAAATTTTTAACTTTTTTGACAATCTATTCAAAAGAAGAAATAGGGTCTTCCTTCTTTGATTTTATTTAGAAAATATCGCGATAACTTTTTTTTTAAAATTTATATAGATGCCATGATGAAGTTTAATTATAATTCATTCTTTGAAATTGCCGCAATAATTAGGAACTGAGCGTGGTAGTAGGGTTGCTGCTATGCGTGAAGCAATAAACGACACTTTCCCAGAACCAAATCGCCGCTTATTGCAAAGGTGTTTGATAGATAACTTTATATTATTTTCATTTAATTTCTTTTTATTTACAACCCATTTATTTCTTCTTCTTTTTTTGTTATTTTATATGCTTAATTTCAAGGTTTATAATGAGTACTCTTATTATTTAGTTATTAATTCAATCATCGAGTTTTTTATTGTTGATTTGGTATAGTCTTGTGCAGTCAACAACCTACTAAATTGCAAAAGTTAATCAGTCAAGTGTCAATGATTTATGATAAAGTCAATTAACAAAAAGAACAAGCATGCTTGTAGGAAACATGCCTTTTAAATGTTTGATTATTGTCCAAAAAGCACTGCATATGCAAGTTTAAATAAAGGATATCTCTTCCTGCACCTGCATGGGTGGGAAAAAGTGAAAAATACCCTTAGTCTATTTTTCAGATCATGTTTTGACAATGTAAGTTGTTGATTTCATTCTTGTACAGAATACTAATGATGATGCAAAGTGTGGCTTCTCGCAAAGCTGTGAATAGAATGAGCTCTTCAGCTGTGGCAGCTTGCATGGCGCCTTTACTTCTTCGACCACTTTTGGCCGGAGAATGTGAAATTGAAAATGATTTTGATGTAGGTGGTGATGGTTCTATTCAACTCTTACAAGCTGCTGCTGCGGCAAACCATGCTCAAGCAATTTGTATAACCTTATTAGAAGAATATAACAGCATATTTGGGGTAATTATGTTTTCATTTTTCTTTCATGGCTTCCATATACAAATTATGAAACTGTGTGGTATTCATATGCTCTCTTGAATCATTTCTTAGACGTTTTATGCTTGCATGTTGAATTGAACTTGCCTCGTTACAATTTTTTTCTTCTAATTTAGAAGCAGAGCATTACTTATTGGTTGAATTCCTTTTCATTAAATACATCACATGAAATATTTCTGCAAATTTTTTAATATTCATGCAGCTGACTCACCTAATGAGCTAATTCTTGATTGTTATTGCTGTTTTCTCTTCACATTGCTAAGTTCTTAGTGTTCTAACAGGAAGGTTCCATGTCCCCTGACATATACACTGACTCAGATGAAGTGAGTGGATCTGAGAGTGAGGAGGAGGCAACTGATGATGACGTGTCCTATGAAGATGATGAAGAATATGATGAAGAAGACGAAGAAGATGATGATGAATCAGTACATGATAGTGAAGGAGAAGATGATCTTGTCAGTGAATCGTACAGTGGAAGTGAAGATTCAGAGGCCGATTACGAGGTTCAAACTTGATTTTATTTATTTCGCGACCACTAAAAAAGTATTTATGTTCAAAATTCATTCAAATGAATCTATGCTTAGACAAGAAGTGACATGGTTATCGTTAATTATTCATATTTATTAATAGTTTTTGGTAATGAACAGGAGCATGACCATGCTAGTTCAAGTTCGAAATCCTCAGTTTTGACTGACAAATCTAAAGCCACTCGAAAGTCATCATCAAAGTCACTGGAAGTCTCGGTGCCTCAAAAAGATATCAAAAGCTCTGAACATCTCACGAGTCCAAAGAAGAGTGACTACGGTGATCAGTCCAATAAGCGTGCTGATAGAGATGCTATTGATGAAGCTGCATTGCAAAATTTAAATTCTCCTGGCCCTGCTATAAAGAAATCCAACACCATGTCCAATGGCCCAGCACCTCGTCACCGCACCACACTGGGGCGCACCTCAGTAAGTAAATTTTTAAAAATTGGTGATATGATTTTTTATCTTGCCAATTATGCCTTAAGTTGGTTAAAATTTTCTCTTCTAATTTTGAATTTTACTTCCGTTTAGTTGCTTTTCTTTGAGTTAAATTACCGCCGTATAATAAGTTAGTGTTTTTTCTCTTCTTTTGCATTCTGCGCAGGCAAGGAAGAATCTTTCCATGGAATCCATTGATTTTCCTGTAGAAGACGAGTAAGTAATTGACATCTATCAATTGTATGCGATTACCTTGCTCTTATATTGTTCATATTTTATCTAATTTGTAGCCTATTTATCCATCTCTCAACTACGCAATTGAAGGATCAAACTCTCCTGCCTAACTGCTTTATTACATATTTGTATGCTTGAATTTATGTCAACAAGAATCTAGTATTATATCCATATGGAAAGATAAAAATCCAGTAGTTTGTTTTCCTTCTCATGTTAAAAACCAGGAAAGTTGAGTAGCCAAGAAAAAATTACTTCATATGACTGTCTTTCTGCGTCCAAATCTTTAATGTTAGAGTGACCTCGTCCATAGCTGCTGGAAGTTTACTGCCACTTAAATATAAATTCACAGAAAGATAATCTTAGTGGTTCTAAATGTTTACCATAACTTGCTGTTAACACTTTGATTTAAGGAGGAGCAGAGAGTGTGCGTGTCTGTCGTTAGTTTCTTCATGTTTCTGTGTGACTAATTTATGTTTCTAACTGTAGGGATGAAATTGAAAGGCTTGAAGCTGCCAGGTCAGAATTACAAACTCAAATTGCAGAGCAGGTATGTTCTTGAACTCCTTTCTGAATCAGATTGTGAATTTTTCAAGTCAATTGATGAGTTTGGGTTGCCCTTGTAGGTGAAGGCAAATGCAGAGCTGCAAGCTCAAGTGGATAATCAAAAGAAAGCCTTGGACGAGCGTCGTGTTTCTCTTGAGCAGGATGTATGTGCATTATGAGACAAGTTACCGTCTCTCTGCATGCAAATAAATTGAGCTAATTTTTCTTTTCGCAGGTTGCTAGACTACAGGAACAGTTGAACAAGGAGAAGAATTCTCGGGCAGCTCTTGAGGTAGGACTTTTGCATATGATTTACCCAATATTGGTGAAAAGTCTTGTCAAATTCAGTCAAAGACGGTTTGACTTTTGATCATGCAATTCTTTCATGATATCTGAATCTTATACAGAACAAAGCAGAGCTTGAGGAATTAGCTCTGATAGAAGCAGATCTTGCCAGTTTAGAGTGGAAGGTTGGAGAAATTGTGGCTAGGCTTAATGCACAACTTGATAAGAATCTTGGAACTACTTCTGAGTTCTCTAATCAACCACGACAGTTGTCAAATCAGGAAAGAAGATTGTATGTTTATCCTTACTCTTATGTTTGATATTGCATTTCTTCTTCTTGTTCTTCTTTAACAATCTCGAACGCCTAATTGTTTCAATGTTCATACAACTTTTTTTGTTAGCGATATTTCTTCGCACGTCTGTGTGGAAGTCCTTTTGGCACTTGACTGTTTTATTTGCTTGGTTTTTGTTTCCACTTAACTGTTTCTTTTTCCATCGAAATTGTATGGATAATTAAATTTTACTTGTATTGGCAGAAAATACAAGGCAGATGCTGAAGCTGCTGCCTCAACACAATCTGATAGATCAACAAATAAGGTAAAAATCTGCAGTAACGATGTAGGATTTATTCCAAAGCATCTGCCACATGCAGAAATGTCAATCTTTAAGAGCAATATTGTAGGGAGAGTCCATAAACCCATCATTAAGTATATGATTGATACTTTTAAAACCAAAAGTAACTCAATAATATAATAAAAAAGGCTCAGGCCTTGTTTTGTCTTTCTATACTGTCATAGGAAATCAATACCCCAGACATGCTTTATCTGGTCACTTATTTGAACTCCATAGCAAGTTTTGTCTTTCTCCCGAACATACTTATTTATGATGTTAATAGTTAATTGCTAGACCACAAATTGCATCTTTCTTACGTTGTTACCTCTAAGATTTTGTCGTTTTAAAGCCAAAGATGGTCTTACATTTTTCATGTGACTTTATACTAGAAAATAACTATGTTTGCTAAAAAAGATGATAGTAACTTGCATTTTATCATTTCTTAAACCAAGGGTACGGTAACGGCCCAACAGGACACTCATACTGTCGGAGCAGAAAGTGATACTGAGCGAAAGCCAGAGTCAACTCCTTTACCAAACAAACATCCACCAAGTAGCTCCAAGCGATCAGGTTCAAAGGGAGAGGTATGTTTGGTAAACTTAATCTAGTTCCAGCGATCTAGTTTTGATCTAGCTCAAGTAGCTCCAACATTTTCTTCTGTGTTATCGTAACTACTACCCAATACCCCTCATCCATCCAAAAGTCAATAAAAATGACAAGTCTATCAAGTTTCAAGCTCCTATTCTATCAAATTAATTTCATATATAGCATTTTTCATGCAAAGAACGTAACGTGTTTTTTATCCATGTTATTTTCTATTCCAGCATCATTTTCACTTGTATAACATTTAGTTATATAAGGCAAGGTAAAATCTGAGTTTCTATGGAAGATAGTTAAGTTACCTAGCTGTTAGCCAGGTAACTAAATAGTTTGTCATGTATTTCAGTTGGATGATAAACCTTGATACTGCAAATTAATAGGAGTAGAGATAGACTAGATAGACTTATTTATTCAAAATGATTTCACAACAGGGAGGAAATTCCACTCCTTCTGGACTCACAAAACTGACAACCAGACTGAACCTTTTGAAGGTGGCCCGAAACCAGATTGCAAATGAACTCCAAAACTTGGATAAAGGGCGAGACTCAAGTCGCTCGTCACACAATGCGGAAAAGGGAAAAGGGTCTGAGCGTCATCAAGCACTTCCATCCCCCAAAACATATGCAGGGTCTGAATCTGTGCCAAACCAGGAAAAAGGTAAGGGGTCAGAATCTTCAGACAAAGGACCAAGCAAAGGAAAATCATCTCAACAAAGTTCATCAGAGAAACTTAAGAAATCGGACAGTCATCCAGCTCACCACACTGATGGATGGAATCAACAACCAAAACACTTGGAAAGAGGAAGATCAGATGGCGGCCATCAGACTTATAATGTGGACAAAGGCCGGTGATTGTAAGGCCAATCAGTCTTCTTTTCTTCTAAAACAAAATCCACATGTATTCAGTGTTATTGTTGTCCATGTTCGGATTTGCTTATGTCTTTCAACAATGTTGTGTGATTTATAAAATACAGTGAGAAGACTCTCTTTGATAAGATTGCTACACGATCCCTCCTTATTCAAACCAGAGAAGCATTCATTTTCCCCCAAAAGCACCCGTGACATGAGCCAGACTGTTTGTAACTTAGCATGATGATTTGCATTTACATTATCGTATTTGTATCTGCAATAACGTTTGAGTTGTTTGGCATAAGCTGGTAAAGCACTAGGCAGATAAACTTGGTCCTAATTCCTTTGTTCTACCAACATTTTTAATTCAGAACTTCATTGTTGTGTCTACATATGTATAATCGGATTCAAGGAATCTCTTAATTTGGATAGAACTCAAAGTTCCAAAACCTTAATAACTAGTCATTAAATAAAAAGAATCAAAGTTTACAAATAGTTCGTCATCATCTGAACATGCATCTCAACCAATGAATGAATACTGAAATAGGAAGTGGTCAGTAAGGTATTAGTATCAAAACTCAAAACTCCTTGAGCAGCTTCCTGACTTGTTCGAGGGTGACAAAGAGCACAACGGTAAAAGGACCCTGCCTTGAGACTGTAGGGATGAAACCCTTATAAAGGGCAAGAGGTCCTTCAGCCTTAACAGTCTTCATAGCACAATCCAAAGCTCCATTGTAAGCCCCAACCTTCATGTTCATCACCCTTGTCTTTATAACATCAATAGGATTCGATGCAACAGAAGCCACAAAACCCGCCGCAAAACTCGCTGCCACATGGGTCCCTAGCCCATCCTCCATCCACCCGTTTCCGAGGATAGTTTCCTTAAACTGGTCGTACGAGGCCAACTGAGAAGCCGTCACGATCATCGCGCGGTTCACCGTAAGCGCTGAGCCGCGCCACAAGCTGCCAACCCCCTCCTGGTTGCTCATGCGCCGTATCGCGTCGAACACGCCCTTGTAGTTGCGCCGTTCCGCCGCCGGAGCCCGCCCATCGGCCTGCATGCGCACCATGGCCACGTCGGCGGGGTTCCCCACTGCTGCGCCGATCCCTCCGGCGATCAGGCCCGCCGTTATCTTTCGCGAGAGGGGCATGGTGCCCTGCTCGGGGTCGGTCCAATGGCGCTTGAGCACGTCGTAGAGACCCATACGGGTGGTGGAGTACAGCGTCTGGCGGAGCATGGTGGCGGACACGCCGGAAAAGAGCGCGGCGACGCCCTCCGCCTGGACGATCCTGACGCCGACGGATATAGGACCGGAAGGAGGCGGAGGTGGCACTGGAGTGGGCGCGTGAAGCGCAAACGCAGGGCGGAGGATGTGCGTTTCTTGAAGCTGCATGCGAACTTTGATGAGGTCGAGTGGGTGGGTGGAGCAACCTGCAACGATGGAAGCAACGCCACCTTCAAAAAACCCTTTTACAGTCATGCTGAGTTGGAAAGAAAGTAGTTGTGTATTGTATATGAGGTGTATGATCGAAAGTCGCAGAGAAAGAGAAAGAGGAAGAAGAAGAAGAAGTGTGTGAAGCAACAAAATGAAAGTGTTTTTGATTTTGGTGTGGAATGAAGAATGGGTTGAAGATGATTATATAGTAGTTGGGTTATTTGAGCGCGTAAAGGGAGAGAGTCAAACAGGGAGACTGAGAAAGAGACGCGCCGGCACAGTTGGACTCTTTCTTTGACACACCTCCCTTCCTTAGGGTATCTGTCTTACAGATACACTTATTAGTCAAAAATTGAATAAATCAAAATCAAATTAAAAATAAAATATATCAAATATCCACAAAACTAGGAATGGTGATATTATTTTCACTTAAATTTTTAGACATATTTTACATTTTCTATTTTTCTTTTCAATGTTTTTTTTTATAAATATAAAAATTAACTTATTTTTAGTGACCAAAATAACTCTAAAAAAATTTATAAAGAGGTATAAATGATGTTAAGAAAACATTTTCCAACTAGGAAACCTACCTTATTCACATTTCAAAAGAATTTATTTATAAAAAAAAAAGTCCAGCATATTTTAAAAAATTGAAATTTGAAAAGACTTTTTAAAAACTTCCTTATATTTTGAAAATACTTCTATGATTTAGATTCTTAATTTGATCTTTCAAATATTTTATAATGTGGAACACTATTATTTGAAAATATTTTATCAAAAAATATACTTTCGTGTATTTTTAAAAAAATATAAAAATATTTATATAGTTACTTTGCTACGATAAAATGCTACCAAATTACGTGAATGTAAAAAGGATTATAAAATAATAACATTAGCATACTAAATTACGTATTTAATTAGAAAATATAATTTTAATTACAGTAAGCCAAAAATATTATAAAAAATAAGTAAAGAAAACAGTCTTTTAAAATTTCGAGAATGTCAAAATATTTTGTTGTTCTTTGAAAACAATTGTTTTCTTTTTTATGATTGAATCAATCACGTGAGCGATTTCTTACTAGTTAGATAAACGAATTTATATTTAATTCAATGCTCGACCAAGTCCATTCAAAACTACTGTTCTATAATGAAATAACTATATTTAATTTTTTTTATTACTTAAATGTGTATTTATGAAATATTAATTTTTTCAAAATTTCAGCATAAAAAATACAATATATTTTTTAAAATGTTTAAAAAATACTTTTTAATTACAGATTTTATCAAAAAAATAATCAAACATATGTTGTGACAATTAAAAAACTATTTAAGAGTATAAATGATTTTATAAAAGATAATCAGTTATTTTACTAAAAAGTTGAAATATAAATAAAATATTTTATTACTTGAGTTTCATTTCATAAAAATAATCATCTCTTTAAAAAAAGTAAATTTTTTTCTCTAAATCTTTCTCTATTATGTTTCTAAGATTATGACTTGATTCTTCATTTTTTTAAAGATTTGAGTCAATTAGGACTTTTGATACAGAGGACAATACAACCAACTAATAAGATTTGTGATTAGAGAGGAAGTTCCGTTTTACTATATTTCTTGAGTTCACTCTTTGGTTCTGTCACAATAAGATTTGTGGTTATAAGAGTATCTTTAAATCATTAATGTGATTTTTTGTTTTTTTATTTTATTTAGAGCTACCTATGAGAGTTAAACTTCTGGAGCACTAGTTGTGTGTTGTGAGTTATGTTTTTAAGACAAGGGAAACTAATACATTATAATAATGTTTAAATTATTGTGATGAAACTATGCACTATTGTTTGATTTAGAGTAAAAATTGAATGATTGCACTAATATATTTATACGGTATAGACGGATAGAGAATGATTTTTTTAAAAACCGCTTGAGTTATTTAATATGATCTATAATATAGTAGTTGTGAGTTTGATACATCACAGGGACCAAGTGATGTTATCTAAGGTGTTCTTAAGGTAAAAAGTGACATTTTTGTATTTTGGGGTCCATTTAAATTGTAATTTGTAAAATTGGATTCGTTGAATTTTTTTTTGTAAAATAGGATCAAGTCGTCAGGGATGAGGACGACATTACAGGTGAAGTCGTCCTCAACCCTACCAGTTTCTTTTTTTTTTTTTTAAGAGAGAAGTCATGCTGTGAGAAACCAGTTTGTATTCATCTCAAAAGTGAAGTCGTCGTGGTGTATAACGACTTCATTCTTCAATTTTGTTTTTTTCTTTTTATATATTTTCGTTGCAGTTTTATATATGAAATGATCATTCTCCAGATCCATAACCATGGGGTCCTATGAGATCAAAGGTGAGTTGAAAAGTTGCACTATTTTTCTTCCCTTCATCTCAACCTATCACCTAATTCTGGCAGTGGACATGGTAAGGCTCTTCGCGTAGAGCGTGGATGTGACGATAATATACTGCTATTTTTTCAAACTCTGTTGACTGTGATTCTAGCATGGCTGCACCCGTTCGAACCCAATTTTTAAAAAATAATAAATAATCTGAAAAGTGAAGTCGTCATGTACGAGGACGACTTCACTTTTTAAAATGAATAGAAACTGGCCTCCTACGGTACGACTTTACTTTTTGAAAAAAAAAAATAAGAAACCGGCAGGGTGGATGACGACTTCACTTGTAATGTCGTCCTCCACCCTAACGACTTGACCCTATTTTACAAAAAAAAATTCAACGAACCCATTTTTACAAATTACATTTCAAATGGACCCCAAAATACAAAAATGCCGTAAAAAGTATAAGTTTTAACTTAAAAAATAATTGAAACGACTCATATAATACCCAGGTAGCCTAATATATCAAACTTCGCATTTGTAGATTATGCAAACTCGAACGAATCTAGTAAAATAAGTCATCAGTGGTCTTGGTCATTGGGCAAATGAGCCCCTTGCTAGATCAATTTGATTTTACAAAATTCCATAGAGTTAGGAGGACAGGGTGTTGAGCGAGTATGTCCTTATTAGATGAATTTTTGAGGAGTTTACTTCCATAACTTATTGAGCAAGTCATGATAACGATAAGCGAAAACGCTATTTCTAAAACATAAGGATCAATGGTGTGATTTTGTTGGGTAGATCATACTACTTGTTGAGCGAGAGTATAAGATATTGAGAAAGAAACTAATTTAAGGCTTAAAATTTTGATTTGATTGCTTTTAAATAAATGGTTATGGAAGTACTTGAGATGAAGTGATGAATGAACAATTTTTGTTAAAGAACGAGGTATAGTGACTTTCAAGGAGGAAGTAGTATACTAAGTCAAAGTATAAGTTGTATTGAGTGGTGATTTGATGAGATGAATGAAAATAATAAAAGGTTAGAAATGGTTCATGATCATCTGAATATGCATCTCAACCAATGAATGAATATTGAATAGGGAGTGGTGAGTATGGTATGAATATAAAAAATCAAAACCCCTTGAGCAGCTTCCTGACTTGTTCGAGGGTGACAAAGAGCACAACGGTAAAAGGACCCTGCCTTGAGACTGTAGGGATGAAACCCTTATAAAGGGCAAGAGGTCCTTCAGCCCTAACAGTCTTCAGAGCACAATCCAAAGCTCCATTGTAAGCCCCAACCTTCATGTTCATCACCCTTGTCTTTATAACATCAATAGGATTCGATGCAACAGAAGCCACAAAACCCGCCGCAAAACTTGCTGCCACGTGGGTCCCAAGCCCATCCTCCATCCACCCGTTTCCGAGGATAGTTTCCTTAAACTGGTCGTACGAGGCCAACTGAGAAGCCGTCACGATCATCGCGCGGTTCACCGTAAGCGCTGAGCCGCGCCACAAGCTGCCAACCCCCTCCTGGTTGCTCATGCGCCGTATCGCGTCGAACACGCCCTTGTAGTTGCGCCGTTCCGCCGCCGGAGCCCGCCCATCGGCCTGCATGCGCACCATGGCCACGTCGGCGGGGTTCCCCACTGCTGCGCCGATCCCTCCGGCGATCAGGCCCGCCGTTATCTTTCGCGAGAGGGGCATGGTGCCCTGCTCGGGGTCGGTCCAATGGCGCTTGAGCACGTCGTAGAGACCCATACGGGTGGTGGAGTACAGCGTCTGGCGGAGCATGGTGGCGGACACGCCGGAAAAGAGCGCGGCGACGCCCTCGGCCTGGACGATCCTGACGCCGACGGATATAGGACCGGAAGGAGGCGGAGGTGGCACTGGAGTGGGCGCGTGAAGCGCAAACGCAGGGCGGAGGATATGCGTTTCTTGAAGCTGCATGCGAACTTTGATGAGGTCGAGTGGGTGGGTGGAGCAACCTGCAACGATGGAAGCAACGCCACCTTCAAAAAAACCTTTTACAGTCATGCTGAGTTGGAAAGAAAGTAGTTGTGTATTGTATATGAGGTGTATGATCGAAAGTCGCAGAGAAAGAGAAAGAGGAAGAAGAAGATGAAGAAGTGTGTGAAGCAACAAAATGAAAGTGTTTTTGATTTTGGTGTGGAATGAAGAAACGGTTTGAAGATGATTATATAGTAGTTGGGTTATTTGAGCGCGTAAGGGAGAGAGTCAAAGAGGGAGACTGAGAAAGAGACGCGCCGGCACAGTTGGACTCTTCCTTAGGGTATCTGTCTTACAGATACACTTATTGGTCAAAATTTTTTAATAAATCAATCTAATAAATTAAAAATAAAATGTCCACAAAACTAGGAAACCTACTTTATTCAAATTTCAATAGACTTTATTAATAAAAAAGAAATCCAGCATATTTTAAGAAATTGAGATGTGAAAAGATTTTTTAAAAACCTCATTAGATTTTGAACTTTTTTGTTAGTTTACTTTTTTTATATTCTTTTAAAAGTACTTGTATTGCTTAGATTCTTAATTTGAACTTTCAAATATTTAAAAAATGTGAAACACTATTATTTGAAACGATTTTATCAAAATATACTTTCCTGTATTAAAAAAGAATACAAAATTTTATATAGTTACTTTGTTACGATAACATGCTACCAAATTACGTGAATACAAATGATTATAAAATAATAACATTAGCATATTAAATTATATGCTTAATTGAAAATTTTAATTTTAATTGCAGTAAGTAAAACATATTATAGAAAAAGTAAAGAAAACAAATCATTTAAGATTTCAAGAATGTTAATACATTTTGTTATTCTTTGAAAAACTTTAGATTTCTATTTTATGAGTGAATCTGTCTTGACGTGACCGATTTCTTATTAGTTACATTAACGAATTCATATTTAATTCAAAACTCGACTAAATTCAATCAAAACTTCTAAATAAAAATAAAATAGTTATATTTAGTTATCTATATTTTATTAATTCAATGTCTATCCATCAAATATTAATTTTTTCAAAATTTCAGCATCAACAATGCAATAAAATTTTTAAATATTCTAAAATAAATATTTTTTAGTTAAAATTTTATCAAAAATAAAAAATAAACATTGGTTGTAAGGATTTAGAAATTTGTTCAAGAGTAGAAATGGTTTTATAAATGATATTCAATTATTTTATTATTAAAAAGTTATAATATAAATAAAAAATTTATTAACTGAGTTTCATTTTATAAAAGTTATCATCTTTCTAGAATTTTTCATCTAAATATTTCTATGTTAATAGAAAGATTATCATCTTTCATTTTTAAGATTTTGGTTCCATTCTTCATGTTCTTGAAGATTCGAACTTTTGGTGTAAAGAGTAACACAACTAACCATCATATTTGTTATTAGAGGAAGTTCTCCTTGGATATTATTTATTGAGTCACTCTTTTGTTCTCTCACACATAGCCCTTTAATGCTTGCTTGTGACTAGGTAGCTCAATATAAAATCATGCCCTTTTGTAGTCATGAGACTATGTCCAGATCATTAATTTGAATGTTCTTTGTGTAGTTAGAGCCTACCAATTAAAGTTAAACTGTGTGGAACATCAATGGTGTGTGATCTATGTTTGTAAGGCAAAGGAAACTAATACATTTTAATAGTGTATAAATTGAGAAAACTTATAAAATTTTTGTATAAATTGTTGTGACAAAACTGTGAAGTATTGTTTGATTATGAGTAAAAATTGAATGATTGGACTGGTATATTGACATGGTATATAACTGGTGATAGAGATTTATTATTTTAAAAACCACTTGAGTTACTTAATTTGGTTTATAATCTAGTAGTTGTGAGTTTGATACATCATAGGGACTAAGTGATACTATCTAAGGTGTTCTTAACCTAAAGCAAACATTTTAACTTGAAAAATAATTGAAATGGCTCAAATAGTACCCATGTAGCCTAATCTATTGGACCTCACATATGTGAATTATGCAAACTCATTGGATAAGAGACAAGACTTGGTAGGCGAGTATAGTGAAATTAGCCACTAGTGATCGTGGTCGCTGGGCATGTGAGCCCTCACATGATGAATTTGATTTTTTAAAATTCCATATAGGCGGAGAACTTGGTCGTTGAGTGAGTTTGGTCTTGCTAAGCAAATTCTTGGGAAATTTACTTCAAATACTTGCTTGTTAGGTAAGCCATGGCATCACTAGGTGAAAATGCTATTTATAAAACAAAGAGCTTTAGTGGTGTGATTTCGTTGGGCAAATCATAATTCTCACCGAACGAAAGTGAGAGTATAAGGTGTTTGGCGAAAGTAACCAGTTTAAGGTTTAAAACTTTGATTTGATTGCTTTTTTATTTAATGTTTATGTAAATAATTGAGATGAAGTATGTGATGAATGAACAATTTTATGAATGAATAAGAGTATAGTGACTTTCAAGAAGGATGTACTCTACTAAGTCAAAGTATAGGGTGTATTGAGTGATGATTTGATGATATTATCTTGCTAGTATTAAGTCGTAAAGGAATAATTATGAAAATTCAATGATGAATGTTATAATTTAGGTCACCGCTTTCATATATTTTCTTTATGGGTTTTTGTTTTATCCTTGATGATTTATTTTCTTGCAATTTACATTTCCACTTGATTACTTCAATCCATCTCCATCTTCATCTCCATCTTCTTCATTTTCCTTAATCACTTTTTATACTTGTCATACACCACTCACGTCATCCCATCTTTATAGACAAAAAACACAAAAAACTATGGAAAGAAATGCAAAAGCTTTTGATTAAAATCCACACCAAAGTAGAATATAACAATCGAACATTGTTGTAAAGTTGATTCATATTATAAGTGGATTGCATATTAATTTCATTTTGGTTGTGGGATCCTAAAATAAACACACTCTAAGTTAGATAGAAAAATAAAATCTTGTTAGTCCAATTGACAAAGAATCTACATCAAGTTATTTGGTTTATCATCAATACATCTGACAAATATCAAACCAAAATCCTCTAATAACAATAATGTTCAAATAAATAGTTTAGTTATACTAATATGAGATATTACATTTATTACCAAATCCAAACTTTTTTTATTAATTTAATAATTGCTTTGTTTCTGATAAAATCCAATTCATTAAGAAAACTTATAAAATTTTAATTTAATGCATGCCTTAATTATGCTAAACTCAAACAACACTCGTGAAAGAAAACTAAGTAACAATAATACTTCAGTATAGATTTGAATTCACATCGATGAATATAATGTCTTCTTAATTTTAATGATATATTTATAAGATTTAATAATTTACTATTTGAAAATAACCACGAAAGAAATGTTGGATTTTAATGGAGGTTTTTTAACTGAGGTTAAAATAACCTCCAATAATAAATATATGTAGTAGAGTTTTTTCAATCCAGGGTAAGTTTTGGAGGTTTTGGTAGAAACCACTAGTAAGTATAGGGCTTTTTTAATGGACTGCATTAAATATCATTTCCCTTCTTCTCTTTTTCACAGTATTTTCCTAATTTTTTGCATCCTTCTTTTTCAATTCACAAAACCCAATAAATATTCTGCTGGCATCACCATGCCTCTTTCTCAGCAAATTACTTGCATTACTTATCCTCTCTCAAGATATTAATTTTTAGTTTATAAATTAATATCTAAATTAATTATATTATATTAATTAATTATTTTTATCATTAAAATTAATTAATCATATTATATTAACTTATTATTTTTATTATTAAAATTAATTAAAATTTTATATATATATATATATATATATATATATAAAGAGCTGAAAATTACTATTTTATAATATAAATATTATTATTCTTGACATAAAAATAATAATATAAAATTTGTTATATTACCATCAATATTATTTTTGTTATAAAATTCATATTTTCATTAGTATTACTAGTGAAGATATGTATGCTATGGGCACGTGTGTCTATTTTTAAATTTAAAAATAGCTACCAAAATATAAAATAGTGAATAATTATTTTAGATTATAAAATAATTAAATTTAGATTAAACGTCCGTATAAATAAAAATATAACTGTTTTAGTTTAAAAAATATATTACTTAAAGAGTAAAATTAAAAATAAAAGTGTACACAAAACAAATGAATCCATTTTATATATAAATATAAATATAAATATTATTGTAATAAAATATTAAACAAAACTAAAAGTTTCGGTATATTATAATTAGTTCTTTTTTAACATTTTGGTTTGTGTGTAATAAATCAATATGAAACTAACTAATAAATGAAAAAAGTGAGAGAAAATTATTTAAAAAAGACAAAAAAAAATAAAAATTGACCTTATCATCGGACTGCTGCATTGTACTACAGTATTTCAATGATTTCTACTTTAATATATATCATAACAGTGACAAAATTCATACAAGTATCCACCTTGTCCACCCCTGTATATCAAAGAACATCATTTCATTCTTACTCTTCTTCTATGATGCACATATATGATACGAATTTGATACATCGATATGTTTTTTTTTTTTCAAAATAATAAGATACGATACGTGATATATGAATATTGAAAAATTGTACAATAATTCTTACAAACAAATAAATATATGATTGTTATTATGTAAATCCAAATTTCCTAATTAGAGATAAATTATTTTGATAGGTAAAACCTGATGGCTAATGTTAATGTTAGTAAACAATTTAAAAATCAATTCATAATTGAAACTATTTTAATTATAAATTTATAGACCAATTATAATTGTTTTGAACTATTTTAGTTCTCAATTTGGTCACTATATAGTGAATAATTATTTTTCCACTAAAGTTTGTCATTATTCAAAGATTTTATTGTACTGTACTACGACTTTATAAATTAGATACTTCATTGATAAGTATCGGTAAAGTATCGGACACGATATGTGTTAGACACGGATACGTGACCCAAGTTTAAGTATCGGTGCATCATAGCTCTTCCGATTTCAAATATTAAACACGAAAAACAAGAATAGACTACCCTTCTCATTGTTACATCGATAAATATGTATTTCTCCTTTTTTGAAGTTCAGTAGTTTTGGTTTCAAAAAAAGTGTACCTATTTCTTTCTCTCTTCTCCTTTATATAAGATTTCTACCTACCTTATTTGTAGGAAGACGTGTTAGTGTAACAAAATATCAGCAAACGATTCCTATTTTTTCGTTGGATAATAAATCCCATCTTTTTAGGAACGAACTAACCATCTCGGCCCAAATCTTGCTCGGTCCAAATCCTGTTCGGCCCAATTCCTGCTTGACCCAAATTATGCTCGGCCAAAATCTTGCTCTGCCCAATTATTGTTTGGTCCAAATCCTACTCAGATTTCTTGTTCGTCACCTCAGCTCATGACTAAAACTCGTCGTACTAAAACTCGTCGTTTTACGATAAATATTGATCGGATCAGACTTAAAATGATGTTAAAATCGGTTGTCTCCCAGACAGTACACTTACTTTAATCAATTCAAATTTAAGCAAATTCGAATACAAAAGCCAATAGGAACCGAGGTAAAAATGAATTATAATTAATTTTTCTCGTGAATAATTTAGGAATATGTTTCGTTGTGGACTGATTTTGTAATTATAAAACTCATTAACCTTTTTTTATTAAAATAAAAGAAAGCATGAAAGGGTAGAAGTAATTAAATTAAACAAAATAAAGAATAGACACTATCTTGAACTAATTTTGAAGTGAAGTTGATCATATCAAACGAACTTAAACCTAAAACAACGTGGCAGGACCAAATCCATCGTGACGATGCACGTAACATAAGGGTACGCATGAAACGCAGAATTTTTGGAACAGATAAACCTAAATAACGAACGGTGTAACTGGATCGTCGTAGTGGCAACCGTTTTGTTCCATGATATCCCCTCCCATATAATCCCTCCTAACATCTGCAATCAAATACCCACCCCACCAAAATCTAACTGTCATTCCTTTTCCCTCTCCCTGTCTTCCTTCTTCCTTTCATCGATATGTTTCTGCTACATAGATAGCACAATTGTTCTATCGTGATCCCAAAAACATCATCGATCTGGTTCAAATCAAGAAATGGAAGTGCAGCGGATGAGGGAATTATTGGCACTTTGGTCAAGCTTGAAAACTAACCGAATTGCCCTAGTCGGTGGAAACCACACTGCTGCCAGATTCTGCACTCGCTAATCACCTTTTTTCCCTCTCCCCCTCTCTTTCTCTCCCCCTTCTTTTTTCTTCATTTCCCTAAACACATAACGTTCTATACCTTCTCTTACCTACCCCCCATGAATTCCACACGTTACACATTGCCACTTCTGGCATTCTTCATACTCGCTTCCTTCGTATTCATAATGAGATCACCCTTGCTGGAAAAAATCTCCTGTGCCAAAACCGACGAGGTTCTGTCGCTCATACTCCACCAATTAACCCATCAGGGGCTCGTCAAGGAAGCACAACACAAAGCGGTTAACGAAGCGGCTCCGGTTGCGCCGAGAAAGATGTGTGGTTACGCGAGCGAGGCGAAGAAAGCGGCGCTGCAGAAACTGGAGGACGTGCTTCTTGAGCCGCCAAGAGCGGCTTCTATGAAGTCGAGGAAGTACTTGAAGCGCACGCGGTTCTTGCCGGATTTGATGGGCGATCCGTTGGTGAGCTACCCTCGGCGCGTTTTCATCGACGTTGAGTTGTCGGGGAAAGAGGGAGGAAGTGGGAGGAGGTGGTTCATGGAGAACTACCCGAGGAGGAACATGCCGTTCGAGGCGTACGATGTGAAGACGGTGGCGGAGGAGCTGCAGCAGAATGAGGAGATAGGGATGTCGGAGTGGCTGAGGAAGAATGTGAAAGAGGAAGAGTTTGTGGTGATGAAAGCTGAGGCTGAAGTTGTGGAGGACATGGTGAAGAGCAATTCCATTGGGTTAGTGGATGAGCTTTTCTTGGAATGCAAACCCAAGGTTGGGAGAAGCAGAAGAGCCTATTGGGAGTGTTTGGCTTTGTACGGACAGTTGAGGGATGAGGGTGTGGCAGTGCATCAATGGTGGGGTTAGGGCACAAACACAAAACGGTGCGTACAATGTGTTTGTGTGTGAATCGAGAGAAACAATTTAAATTTCTGATTAATATTTTATTTATGCGTATTAATTAGGGTGTTGTTTGAGAAAGTATGAAAATTTGGAAGGGTCGTTTGAAGTAAAGAGCATCGGATTCCGCAGTGGACGAATTTAGGTTTAAGTAACGGAGGATTTGCATATGTATGAGTAAATATGCACAAAAAGGTTTACTGGGCGACATCCTTCTTTCATGTTTCTAGTTTTGTCACTGTTAAAAGATCAATTCAATTCATGTATAGCTGTAACTTTAAAAGGTCTATTATTAATTAATATACCATTCTTTATTATTTATATTAATTTTATTCTGGAATTGTTTCTTGTTTTTACATGGTGTTGTACAAAATATTAAAAGAAAAACTGCTACAGGTGATTTTGTTGTTGGTTGAACCATGTGAAATTAGAAGTGTGCTTATCGTTGTCACATTTAATTATATATATATATATATATATATATATATATATATATATATATATATATATATAATGGCCAGGCGCATCCGAGTCCTATCCAACCCATGGGTCTAAGTGAATCGGTCTAATTGAAGATATCAAACGATCCATTTTCTGTACATTTCAGTAGTCAAACCATGACAGCATAACCCTGGGAAGCTCGGGAGAGTATCACCACGATAGGCAATCCCCCATAACGCAGAACCAACTTGGGGGGACGAAAGAAGGGAGAGGGATATACTCTTTTCTTGAGTAGCTCATGCTATATTATTCTCGGTGTCATATCAGAATCCGTGCGGCAATATATATATATATATATATATATATATATATATATATATATTAA
>Ga0209589_1002852_pt1 | contig 30150 bp, 8 predicted proteins | sample CowpeawhiteBW_FD_187525 | JGI IMG/M metagenome (GOLD analysis project Ga0209589, IMG submission 187525) | Root nodule microbial communities of legume samples collected from California USA - Cow pea white BW (SPAdes) (version 2) | ecosystem: Host-associated > Plants > Roots > Nodule | place: USA...
TTTGGAAGGTGTTTATATTTACGTTGAAAAATAAATAGTTGACAATTTTAGTTTTAATTCAATTATTGATGAGTTCAAAAATCTGAAAGAACGAAGGACAATCCTTTACATATGTGTGATTTCTTTTATATGTACAATTATAGTAAATTATTTATTCATTTTTACTTTTATTGTATTAGTTACACTAATTAAATATATAAATTTTGAATTTTGAATATATTATTTTGGCTCCCCCAAAATTATTGGTCAAGATCCACCACTGGTGAGAGGAACATGATATTATTGTTTTTATATGTATTGTGTGGTTATATCATTCCTAAGGAGGAAAGGTATAATGTGTAGGTTTAGGATATGCATTCATTAGGGACACTCATTGGAAGCTATCCTTTTACTCTACTAGACTCACATACTCTCATAGAAGAAGGAGTCTAGGTGGTGAAAAGGAAAGGATGTTCCTATAATTGGTCTTGGAGTTGTGGACTTCATTTCTTTTAGGCTATAATTAAGCTCACCCTGTCATGAGAGGAAAGAACCAAGTATCATATTGGAAATTGTAACACTAAGGATTTCATTTTACATAATAAAGCAAAGCTTCTAAAGTTTGAGTGGATGCATAAATCCAGATAAATTGAGTCTAGATATTTTATGTTTATGATTATAGTCTAAACTACAAAGTGTGTGATTGAGGGTGAAGTTTTGAATTTATTTGATTGTTATGATTTCTAAATTTTATCTTTAGCTTACCCTCCTTTATGTGTTGGTTGTTATGTTCTGTTTGCTATAATCATTATTATAGTGTGAGCAAATGACACTACAAGTGGTGATGGTGCTAGCCAATAGGTTGAGAGCCCTTTTTTGAACGAGTTTTTTGGGAAGTATGCATATAAGTATATGAAATAGTGTAATTAATTGTCTTCAAATGTATTTTGAAAAACTTTTAGAAGCCTATGTATTTTGAAAGACTATGACTATATAAGGTATGTAATTACACTATTATTTTGTGGTTATGTATGTTTTTCCTTGATCATATGGCTAGGTATTGTTTAATGCTAAAATTGTAAGAAACTTAAAGAGAGTAGTATAATCTATTTTATTGGGTCATTACAATGTATGTTAATCAAATTGGCGTAGTGGAATGGTGGTAGGTTATGTTTCTTAATAGTGAAAGGTGCACGAGAAGAATTATCTTACTCATGATTTGGTGGTGGATACATCATGGATTTCTTTGTCATGGAATGATATTAAATCATGTTAGGTATAGTTTTTTGTAATAGAAACATAGTATAGATGATTTCTTATATTATTATAGTCTTGTCTTTTGGAGGATGGTACCGATATAAGATATACCCTGACAACCTGTTTTCTAAATATTTATACTGAAATTTTATATTTTAATAGTATTATGCTATTAAAATGGGATGTTACATTTATGGTATCAGAGTAGTTTGTCCTTAGAAAGACCTGAGGGTTGTGGGTTTGTCACGTCCTGCGTGTATAAGTGTTTAAGTTGAGATTGTAGAGATGTTTACGAAACAGAAAGTATTAAGAACAAAATAAATCTTGATAGAGTGATGATGATGCATACTCATATATCAAAGATAGTTTTCCTTTCTTAATGAAAGTTTGGAGAAAGAAGAGTGGTGGACAAGAGGTAGTTGGTAAAAAGTAGGTTGTGTAGTTAGTAGATGTTGACAGAGTATGTATGTAAGAGTTGTGTGTGTTAAAGGAAGAGACATAGTTGTAGTTTAAGTTATGTTTTTTAAACTATACTAGACATGTTTTCATCTCTGTGGTTTGTGTGTAGTGTTCAATAGTAGTAGAGGAACATAAATTCAAGGCCAACTTGATTTTCTTACCTTTACAATAGTCAGAGAAGGCCAATAAGGCAATTTTTTTGCCTAAAAGATATGAAATTGTTGTGCATTGACTATTAAGGGGTAAAGAAAAACTGAATTTTGGTTCTATAGGTTGGAGAAGATGTGGAATCTAGAGGAGAGATGTTGGATCAAATGAGCTTCAAGAGGAGGTTTTTGCAAAGGTATTTTTTCCGGATAAAGTAAAAGTTAACAAGAAAAGATGAGTAAGGTTAGTGCAAAGTGAGATGTCAGTGCGTGAGTAAGCAACAAGGTTTGAGAATATGATAAGGTGAAAATCAAAAGCAATGTTTGAATCTTGTGAAATACTTGAGGATAAGATGAAAAGGTCAGTGGCCTAATGTAGTTAATGGAGGTTCGTCTCTTGGTGGAGGTGATTAATACGATGAAGAGCTTTGAGGACCAATCAAGTATGGTGGTGCTTTCTCAAGAGAGAAAATTTGCCTACTAGTAAGGGTAAGGTATCATATGAGCCTTGTGCCAAACCAATAATAGAAGAAGGTGGTTGGATCCTCTTAGTAGCAACAATCGCATCAACGACGTGAACAAAAAGGATGTTCAAGTGTTGAGGTTCACACGGGAGAAAGGATCGTCCTTGGATTGAGGTGAAGTGTTTTAAGTGCCAGAAGGAGAGGCACACTGCTAAGGATTGTTCTCAAAGGGAAAGACAAGATAGTGCTACTAGCATACAATTAAGGAGGAAAGGTTTTGAGTAGCTGAAAAGGGTGTTTACAATGGCTGGTGCTGAAGCGGTTAGAACAAATAGTCTCACCCAAAATGTATGTTACATAAATGCTAGTTTTGTTAAGTGTTTTGGTTTGGTTTGGAACAACACATTACTTTGTGTCACATGCATGTGTAGATGAGTTGGGTTACATATAAGGAAATTGGACTTTGAGCTGGTGGTTTTGCTATAACTTTGACTAAATGAAAAATGTTTTGGTGTGTGACATGTCTTGTAGTAGTTGAAGGATCTCAATTCAAAGTCAATTGGAATTGTTTCTTTTGCAAAGTTGAGACATAATTTCAAGAGTGAATTGATTGTTTTTCTAAATCCTAAAATTATTATCATTATAATTCTATAAAAAAACATTGATTAATAATATATTAGACTACATTGAGTATATAACAATGACAAATAACATTGCCTTGTTGCCTATTACATGACAATGATAATGTCACATGCCACACCATGAAATCTGACATAAAAATAACAAAAAATTTAACAAAATTAAAATTAAAAAAACTTTAAAAACAAAATAAAATTGTAATTCAATTGAAAAAAAAAACAAATTGAAATTCAATTAAAACAAAAAGTTAAGTGGAACCTGACTTAAAACTTTTCAATAAAATTAAAGATAAAATGAATGATTAAGTCTATCTTAAAATATAATAAACAATAAAAAGTAAAAAATAAAGTAAATAAGTTAGAAACTTGAAGTTGTACCTAGAATAAGTTATAGTCCATCACTATCAGTTTCTAATATATCTTGTCCAACAATTTATAATTATTTTTATTTTAAATAATAATAATAATAAAATATAGTAAAATATAAAAAAAATTAAATAAACTGAGAACTAAAAATATATAAAATAAATTAAATAATCTTTTTGATATATTTTAACAAACATATTTTTGTGCGGTTAAAATTAGAAAATAATGTAATTACATTAATATTTGCTTTACAATTGTCAAAGAAGTTTCTAAACCTTTTATAAAGTCATTTATTTATTGTGACCTATAGGAAGGTGCATCTAACCAACCATTCACACATCCTTAACATGATCATCATTTTTTTTCTATTATAAATACAACAACTAAGCTTCTCAACTCTCCCATTACACTTCAAACTCATTTGTCTAATAATACGCTAAAGCTGTCTAATTATAAGTAAATAAGATTATAATTTAATTAATGAAATTTTCTTTTAAACTCATTAAGTATAGTTCAAATTCTATTCTGATTGTTTAATTTTCATGAAAAATGTAATTAGATCTCTGATTCTTATTTGATTCAAATTAATTCTTTAATTCTTTAATTATTTGATTAGAGTTTTTTTTTTTAAATTGACATTAAATTTTCTTCATAATCAATTCATCAAATCACTTAATTTACAAAATAAAATTAATTTAAATATATAAAATTTTAAGTGAGATAATTTAATATATTAATTTTGACAAAAATTTAGTATGAATATAACAGAAAGTATTTAGATTATTTTATAAAATTAAATGACTAAACTAAATTAAATAAAAATAAATTATCTAATTGAATTTTTTATAAGAATCAAAATTAAAAAAATATTTTAACCTTTATAATATTAATAAAAATTGACGAATAATAACTTAATGAAATTTGTAATAAAGATATATTAATATCTTTTAAATCTATTTTTTTAAACAAAATTTTATATTTGATTGAATAGGACTGTACTAATACTAAATATAATTTTATTTTTATTTTTATAAAAATAATTTTATAATTAATTTAATAAGAATATATTAATGTTAAAGAAATTTGAGATTTTTTTTCTTAAAATAATTTTATAACTAATTTAATCAATAGAGAATTTCTTTTACTGATCCATCGTTTAAAACGAAAAATGCTTCTCAACCTCTCAACCATCATTTGAAGAAGTAAACCAGGTTGAGACTCTATACAACAATACAACAACAGCAGGCAAAAGATTGAGAACAAAAAAATAGCTATATGGATAGAGAGATTCCTCTTTCCCAAACAAGTCTTCTTATATGTCTATCATATAAACTTTATCCGTTGAATCTCTGAGTTACAACTACAAAAAAAATTAGTTCATCATAGCTCATCATCTAAAGAATTAATTGATTCATTGTTAAATCTCTGAATCTCACAACTACATAAGTCAAAATTACATATCTAATTTCTAATTTTTCAAAATTTTATGTCATTGAATCTCTAAGTCACACAAATCTAATTTGTGATTTAAAACATACAAATTCAAAAACTTTTTTTTATAAAGAAGGGTGATAATTTCAAACTATTAAAATTTGTATTTCAAACTATTCTAATTTAATAACTATCCTTTCAAAAATAAATCACTATAATTATTTATGATAAAAAAATTCATTTTCTAATATGCCCTTTAGTAAGTACTTTTTAAAATTCAAGCAATTGCTTACAAAAAAAATATATTACCTATAATTAAATTATAAAAATGATTGATCCTTCTAATCAGACTATAAACTATACGCATCGCTATCGCTTTTATACGCTACTTATTATCAATGACACATATATCTTATAAGATCTAACAAGAATTTAAACAAAAAACCTACATCTTAACCTTTAGGGTTAAATTGTTAATAATTTCATTTGTATTATTAACATAGAAATCATCCAATTTCACCAAATACTATATACAACACCATAATCAAGAACATAAAACTAAGAAAAACATCACAAAAGCATAGTAGCTTGCAACCAATTACCATAAACAAAAAGTTATGAAATAACCCAGGACAGTACACTAATTATCTCAAACTGTATCAACATACTCATGGAAGAGAAAAGTTAAAAACACATGATCTAATATTTTACTAACTCAAGACAATCCTGTTCCCAAGCATGAGAATGGACAATGGACAAACAACTTGTGTTAGAAAAGAAAATGATAAAGAATGGAATCAAAAAATAATTATTCTCTTTGCCTCATTCGATCCAATTATTTGTTAGCAGTTAATAAAAGTAAATCAGTTAACAAAGTGAAAATATTATATTAAATTGTTGATTACAACTAAATAAGTTGGTTTGTTAAATACAGATGGTATGTTTCTATTGTTGTCCTTTAATGAAGCATAGTTGCTATAACTATGTTAAAAATGATGTTCAGTTTTGTTCTTATGTTATGTGATATTGCCAACCTTTACACATGTTTTAAATAAACAACGTATTAATTACATAATTCATCACATCATTCATAATGTCCATTCACCGCATGAGATCAATAGCTGTTTTTCCATATCAAATTCACATACAAAAAGTTATTTTTATCAGCAAAGAATATATATATATATATATATATATATATATATATATATATATATATATATATATATATATATATATATTGTTTCGGGTGTAGGGACCAAGCACCTATGGTCAACACTTAAATTATCCTTTTTCTCCTCACTGTTCTCTTCTTACGTAGCTTGTCGTATCCTCCCTTCCATACAATCTTCCTTCTTCCTTGATTGGTCAGGCGGGCGATTGGTGTACCTGTCTAAAAGATTCCGATACTTAAGTTAGTTAAGGCCGATCGGTAGATAGTTATAACCGTTGTAATTAATGCGAATTAAAGATCCTCACCAACCTACCTTGGGCCCCTATTTATAGTTTCCGGTGTGGGCCTGTGATTAGGGCTCCTTAATCATAGTCCAATTGCTTTTTAATTTTGATTACTAACTTGTTTTATTTTAATTAATCTGATTGATTGGTCAAGGTTCCCGTTTGGCCGATCGATCGAGGGTCGCACGGCCTGACGGGTTGCCCTTTAAAGTTGAGAGTCTCTATGAAGATGGAAACCAAGTTCAAAAAGAGATGAAAGCAGAGGGAGTGTTTAGTCCGTCTGACCGACGGGTAGTGGATTTAGTGTGTTCAGAGCTGAGACTCCGATGAGCTGGTCGCCTTAGCGTCTGCTACAAGATTCGTCTGTAACGGACAGCCTGTAGCCGCTTGACTTTGTTCCGTTGGGCCGATCTGCCGATGGGCCGTACAGTATATATATATATATATATATATATATATATATATATATATATATATATATAATCCAGATTTACATTGCTTATTAGGAAACCCAAATCAACCTAGATAAGTATGTAAACAACAAAGTTCGAAACTAAAGAGAGTAATTAACAAAATCTGATTAAAGGATACTAAGTTGTTGATTTGATGCAGTCAATAGAACACAAATTTCAATCATTATAAAAAAAGAAACTTTTAAGACTTTATATTTTATCCAAACTCAAACATTTAATTGTGCCAAAGTAAATATTTTCTCTGGATCCACTCTCCCTTGTCTAAACACATTCCTGTTCCTATGGTTCAATATGTTCCAAATAATTGATATCCATAAGTCCTTCTATAACTTATTTCCTTTTGTTAAAAGTTGTTAAAGAAAATAGTTGGAAATGCATATTTAACTGATTATGTTGCACTGAGCTTATACCTACCCATTTATTACACAAGTTCCACACTCTGTTTATAGTATTACAAGTTAAGAACAAGTGGGTTGTGTTTTTCTCCTCTAACCCACATAGAGGACATGGTGTTTCTAGTAATTTTGATCCTCTCCTCCTCAGATTTACCTTTATTGTTATTCTATTTATTATTGCCCTCCATGCAAAAATATTGTGGTGATGGGGCTACCTTTACACTCCAAAAAGATGTTAAACAACTCAGAATTTTCCCCTACAAATGGAGTTTTCAGTTTATAGTATGCAGATTTGACTGTGAAATTTTGTTCGTCATCTTTCCATACCCAAAGGTCATCTACATCTCTTTGTATTTGTGTTTGATTTAACAATTGTTTAAAATCCTCTAGTTGAGTCAATTCCCACTTGAACCATTCTCTTCTCTATTCTATTGTCCATACCCAACCCGTGTTAGTCCATATGCCAAACTCCCTTATTGTTTTATCCGTATTAATTGAGTTCCTATATAATCTAAGGAACCTAATATATGAAGGTGATGATCCCATCCATTTATCTTACCAAAACTTAATCCTATAGTCCGAACCTACTTTCCACTCTAGGTTTTGGTCAAACCATTTCCCTTCCTCTCTTTCACCACATACATCACATAAGTCTTTCCACCACTTTGATGTGTAATGTTTTCTATTGTTGCCTCTTAGACCTCTCCAAGACCCATATTTTGATTGTAATATATCCTTCCACAATCCCTGTTCATCCGTACCTAATCTCCACTTCCATTTTGCTAATAGGGCTTTGTTAAACAAGTGGATGTCTTTTATTCCAATTCCTCCTTCGTGTTTAATTTGCACAAATTTTCCAACCTTACCCAAAAAATCTTTCTACCGCCATGTCCCCAACCCCATAGAAATTTTCTTTGAAGGTTCTTAATAGTCTTACATATGCCCACTGGAGCTTTGTAAAAAGAGAGGTAATAAAGGGTGTAGGGCTGTGATGAATGGTTTTTATTAAACATATTCTTCTTGGAAAAGATAGATACTTGCCTTTCCATCTAGAAAATCTATTTTTAAATTTTGTAATCATTGGTTGCCAAAATGATTGCTTTTTTGGATTACCTCCTACAACCATACCTAAATATTTGAATTGTACTTCCATTATATTACAATTTAAAATATGTGAGTACCTCATTAAAGTATTTGTGTGAAATTTATTATTTATTATGTGTCAAAAACATTGCCTTTTATAAGCGTCAACAAATATAAGAGGTCTTAATTCCTAAACATGACATCATGTTCCTAAACCAACTCTCACCCTATTTCTGACAAGTACCAAAAATTAAACATAAATCTAATAATTATATTCTAATAATATAGCTAGAGTTAATTTAAAAATAATTTCAAAAATATTTAATAAAAATATAAATTTTAATAAAAGTATCACTATACAATTTATATAAAAGTTAAATTTAGTCTCAATCTAGAGAGGGACACAAATTTTCCATTATAAAAAAAATTGGGACTGAATTTAAAAAAATTAACGAAAATTAGGTTTGAATTAAATATAAGCTATCATGCACTGATACTTCAATTTGAGTTACGTATTTGTGTTCGTGTTTGATCTTTAGGATACTTTATTGATACTTTTAAATGAAGTGTCTAATTTATGAAGTCGTAATACAGAAAAATCTTTGAATAATCCAATTTTAGTGAAAAATAATAATTTGTCACTATAGTGACCAATTTAGGTACCAATATATAAACTAAATATTATTGACAACTAAAATAGTTCAAAAAATCATAATTGGTCTCTAAATTGATAACTAAAATAATTTCTATTATAAATTGGTCACTATATTTATCATGCTTTTAAGAATTATTGTATATTTTTCAATATTCATATATCACATATCGTATTCTATTATTTTCAAAATAAACGTATTGATATATCAAATACGTGTCGTATTCGATACACGTATCGTATCCGTACATCTAGAATATAATATTTACACTGACATGTGGCACTAACCCTGATATGTGGCATTGACTTTGGCATGTGAGACTACTACTCTCACGTGACATGATATTGACTTGACATGTAAACTATTTTTTAAAAATAAAATATAATTAAAAAAATCATAAAGTAACACATGTCATACACTATTTAAATATCATTAACTATTTAAACGATGTTGGAAAAAATGACTAAATTGAAGAAAAATAAAACTTAGACTTGAAAAAATAAAAACTAGAACCACATTAAAAAAAACCCATCGAAAACATAACCAAATTAATATTTAATCCTTTAATTAATTCCTATTAACTATTTATCTATCAGTCTCTTTGATTTATTACCCATTTAATCTTTATATACGAAACGTGAAGTTAATTAATTTTCTTTATAATCGGGTCTAAAAGTATTAAGTGCTATTAATTATTCATTTATCTTTTTAAGTTATTATTCATTTACTCTTAATAAATGAAGCGTGAAACTAATTGATTTTGTTTATAATTGACCCTAAAATAATAAAAACTAGCATTAATTATTATGTGTTTATCTCTTTCATTTATTACTCATTTTACTTTTAAAAGAATGCTAACATATATATTCCAAGAGCACGGATTAAAATATAATTAATAATTAATAATTTTATCATTTTTATATTAAAAATTGAAATAATTAATTTTATTAATTAATTATATTATAAATTTATACAACAAATTTTATAAAGATAATAAAAATTAAAATTTCTAAGAAATATTTCTTACAACATTTTAAAATATTTAAGGTCTCAAGTAAAAAGTAATAAAAAATATTTCTCTCACACTTAACTCCATTAATTAATTATATTATAAATTCATGTAATAAATTTTATAAAGATAAAAATACCTTTTAAAATTTATAAACAATATCTCTTATATATAATAATAAAAAATAAACACTTTAGAATATTTAAGGTTTCTACTACAAAACAAGACAATTATCTCAATAACACTTGAAGAGTCTCTGGTTAAAATTTGAAATGTAAAAACTTAAAAGGTTTAAAAGTTAAGGTCTTTAATTTTACAAAAAAAAAATCTAACTTTAAAATTTTTAGCAACATTAAAATATAATTATTTTATTATTTAATTCATAGTTTAATTATTTTTTATAAATTTTTTAAATGTTTAGCATTATATTTTCTTGGTTTTCATGTTAATTTAATTTTTTTTACATTTAATTATATTTTAATTTTAATCATATTAAAATATAATTATTTTATTATTTTTAAACTTTTTATTAATGTGCATCAAATAAGATATAAGACATAATTGTATAATATTTATGAACATTTTTATCTTTTAAATAAAATAAAATTACGTTAACGATTAATAATTCAGTTAACTTCAAACATAGATTATTGTTTATTTTTTACTATTTTACATAATTTTTAAATCTCATATTTACTTTTCACTCAAATGTAAAAGTTTTATAAAACCTTATTCAATTATATTTTATTTACACTTTCAAACTAAAATTTATTATTATTATTAATAGACTATTCTCTGAAATAAAAGATAATTTTAATATAAAATAATATCTTAAAATATAAGAGACAACAATAAAGATAAATTAAGTAAATTAAAAACTCGAAGTTTTACTTGAAATAACTTATACTCTATATAAAATATATATAAAATAAATTATTTTGGAAATGTTTTACCAAACATGTTTTTTGTGCCAATAGAGTTAGTGTATAAAGTAATTACATTAATTGATATTTGCTTTACTGAAAAGTTTGTAAATCTTTTATAAAATCATTTATTGTGGCCTATACAGAAAGGTGCATCTAACCAACCAATCACACATCCTTAACAGGATCATCATTTTCCATTATAAATACAACAACTAAGCTTCTCAACTCTCCCATCACACCTCAAACTATTTCCCTAATCATACACTTTGGCATCGACTTCCTAGATATCTATTGATCATGGCTGAAGAACACCACCATCACCACCTCCACCACCACAAAGAGGAAGAAGTTCCCGGTGAAGTTGATTACAAGAAGGAGGAGAAGCATCACAAGCATCTTGAACACCTTGGAGAACTTGGTGCTGCTGCAGCTGGTGCTTATGCGTTGGTACGTACTAATCACTTATCCTTTAATCAATTTATCATAATCCTTTTGATCTTAAGAAAATATGATTCCAATTGATCTAGTTTTGCTGCAATTGTGAATGATTTTTTGTATATATAGCATGAGAAGCATGAGGCAAAGAAAGATCCAGAACATGGTCACAGGCACAAGGTAGAAGAGGAGATTGCAGCAGCTGCTGCTGCTGGTGCTGGTGGTTTTGCGTTCCATGAACACCATGAGAAAAAGGATTCCAAGAAGGAAGATGAGGAAGCTCATGGAAAGAAGCACCATCATCTCTTTGGCTGAATCAACATCACCATCATAACAATGTTCAAGCTCAGAATGTGTCTCTTTTATTTTATATTCTGCACTGTCTTAAAATAATTTCTGAGCCTGTTTGAAGAGTGTTTTATTAGTTATACTTCAATGTATTTACTCATATATGCTATAATAATGTACATGTGCATTATATTGCCTATATTAATAATATAGTAGAGTGATTTTAAATTATTTTATCACCATTCCCTTTTATATTTCTAAGATAGATATTCATAAAATAAAACATCTTCTGGGAATACTTGTTTCATCTCTAATGATTATTTTTTATTAATTCTAACAATATAAAATGTTATCAATAAATCAATAAATGAATAGAGTTCACTTTTAAATGAATAATTAAATAATGCATAAAATAAAAAAAAACAATAATTGCTTATTTGATTAAAAAGCACTTTTATAAAAAAATTAATATAAACAGTCTTTATGTCAGCTGAAAAATGATCATATTAAGAAAGTTAGCTTCTTGCAAACTCAACAATCTCTTTCAACGTCAAAATGATCATATTAAAGAAATGAACTCTGATTTCAACTGTGGATTATTAAGTTGAAAGAACTATAAAATTCAACGGACCTTCGAGAGAATGTGCTAAAATAAAGGTTCTAACCAAGACAGGTTAGACTGGGGTTAAGAAAGATCTTGGAAAATAAAATAAAATAAAAAATACTTATAAATTAAATTGGCATATGTGTAAGTTATTATTTGTTGATTTTTTTTTTAATATTTTGGACATTTTTACTTTTTCTATTTTTATATAGAGTAATTTTAATTTACGAAAAAAAAAATCACTTAACCTTTATTAGAAGTTTTTATAGAAAATTTGTCCAAATATTTTTTTTTTTATATTTTGATATGTTGTTATTTTAAAATAAAAAAAAAACTATTGGACCTACTATTTAATAAGGACACATATAAGTTCAACAAATTCTCCCTCTCACGCTCAAATAGAGAGTTAAACCAAACTAACAGTCAAATAAACACTAATAATGGGTAGGCCTAAAAGTCTTTATTATAAAATAGATTTAATTATTGATTTAGTCCTCTAATTTTTGTAGTTTGATTCAATTTGGTTTCTTATTATTTGTTGATTTAATTTAGTATTCATATTATTTAAAACGATCTAATTTTGTTCTCTCTAATTTGATACCAAATTAGTAAATAAGCTTAATTACAACTTATATATACATGTTAAAACAACTTTTTTTATTTTATACATCAAATCACTACATCTAAATATCGAAATTATTTTATTTTTTACGAGGGTAAAAATGTAAATTAAAAATTTGAATATTTTATTTATACATCAAATCACTACACCTAAACAATTTTACATTTTTACCCTTATAAAAATAAAAATTAATTTGAATATTTAGGTGTAGTGATTTGATGTATAAATTCAAAAAAATTATTTTAACAAGTATCTATAAATTGTAATTAAGTTTATTTACTATTTTGGTGTCTTATTGGAGAGGACAAAATCGAATCGTTTTAAAGAATAAGAGTACTAAATTGAACCAAAGATTTAAATAGAGGACTAAATTGAAAACAACTACTACCACTGTCATGTGTCACAACTGTAAACTGCCATGTGATACAACGGTAACCTGACACGTGACAGTTTATATTTTTTTAGAAAAAAAAATTAAAAAAAAAATTAAAAATTAAAACAAAAAGATTGAAATTTCACAGCTTAACGTGTCATGTACAGACACACGACACGGTGTTAACTACAACTTAACGAGATATTAAATTGAACATTTTTAAATAATTAAATAATAAAAAAATCAAATTAAATCAAATCGATAAATTAATAGACTAAATTAGTAATTATATCTGAATAAAATATCACAAACCACTCATTATTACTATACTAAGAAGGTAGAATCACCAAATGTAACTATCAAAAATAACACTCACGAGATAACAATAAATAATCCAAAACGATGAAAGAAACAAAAATGATAAGAAAACAACAACCACATAATAGTAACTCTGAACATTGCCCAAAACAGAACAAGAATGATTGAAAACGCAAAATAAACATATCATAGTGCGCAAATTTTTTTCCACTAAAATCAAGATAGGGAATAATTGTGACATGGTAAAGAGTTTTACATCACTAGACATGAACGACAAAAAAGAAAAAGAAAAGAACTAAACGACAAGTTTTCTCAAGTAAGTTGAATGTTTGTTATTATGCTTGAATATGGTGTTTATATAATTCAAGAAATATTTACTTCTGATTGGATTTAGTTGTATTTTGATTTTAAATGGATAACTCGTTTACATATGAATTATAGTAGGATTAATATTCACGTAATAAATCAGAAAATTAAAAAAAAAAAAACGATGTATCTAAGGTCAAAGAATGACATATTTGCTAATAATTATTTTTCTTAACCGACAATTAAAGTTGTTTTATACACTTTATAAAGTTTCTTAGAGAAAAATAATTGTATGACTTCTTCGGGTAAGAGAATGACTGAACATATAATTTATGTGAATAGTTGACCTATATATTACTAGACATTTTTAGAATAAAAGTTTCATTATAAATATTCATATTTGAGGAAATATTTTTTGGAAGACACAATCCTAACAATACTAATAATAAGATATAAACTCAATCTATACGAAAGTTTAATACCACTTTAATCTAAAAGCTTATAACAATACATTTATAGATGTTTTTATATATTCTTCAATTTTCTTGTTTTGTTTTTATTTAATATGAAAATTCATCTTAAATTTTCAATAATACACATAAGAGTGCGATAAATATAATTCAATAACAATTTTCATGGTCGTTATATTTAATTATTCAAACTTTTATTTTAGAAAATTTATATATATATATATATATATATATATATATATATATTCTAACATTTTTTTGAAGTATACGAATATATACTACAAGAAAATTTTGAAATAATTATAAATTTTAATGATAAATATGTTTAAAAATCAATTTCTGTGATAGTTAAAATCTTGATAATTAATGTTAATGATCAATGTAGATACCAATTCATGATATAAATTATTTTTGTTACCAATTTAAAAAAATCAATTAAATTTTTTTATTTATAACAAAAATAATTTTAATTACTAATAATTTTTAGTTTATAAATTGATATTTATATTTGTTATTATAATAACTAATTATTTTTTTAGTTATTATTTAGGAATTATTTTAGTATATGAAAGTTTTATATTGTCTTTAACTATAAAAAGTTATCCTTTTTCAATGTTTTTAAAAGATTTTAAACCAAAGGCACATATGAAGGTGATCAACTATTTGTTGCGACGTGTTTAGCTGTCACATAAAATAATAGTGTAGGTGTAACCTTCAAGTCAAACAACGTGTAACTCAGCCAAAATAATTTCATAGCTCCATGTTTTAGAAGCATTTGTTTGCTTCTTTCATCTAAAAAAACAAACACAATTTTACGTTTACTACTTTTGGTTGCATAACATCTCCGTCTCATAACCAAATATCTAACCACAATAGGACGAAAAAAGCATCCTAATATTTATTAATAAAATATGAACAAACTTTTAAAAAAGAAAATAATTTTTAGAATTAAATTTTAATCCAGTAGGCGATTACACCTAAGTAATGCATTACCATATGACCTTCATTTCAAACATGATGTTTTTAATATTAAAAGGTTAAAAAGTAATATAAATCTAAAAATAATTATTTTACTCCTTAAAATAAATAAAGTATTTTTAAAATTTACCTTTTAAATTTACTCCTATGATGAAAAATCAAATTTACCTTTTAATTTTTTTTTTACAATTATTAAACTAAACACATTGAATTAGTAAAATAAATTGAAAATAAGAAATTAAATAAAATTAATATTAATTAAAAATTAAGAAATTAAAACCGTGAAAAAATATGGGTTAAATATACTTCTAGTTATTGAATTTTGATGCAGAATTAGAATTTATCCCTATCTAAAAATTTGATACATTTTGGTCTTCAAACTTAAGAAATGTATGAATATATTCTGTTTAACCCAATTAGTTAAATATTTTTGACACGACAAATGTGTTTCCTAACCGAGCCGACACTGAAGCGAAAATGAGTTAAACGGTATAAACAACTCTACTCAAATACTAACACAAAACCGATTTCACAAATAAAAAAAATAATGTAATTAAATTAAAAAAACTAAATACATTAATTTTTAAAGTTTCTTTACCAAAATTTAACAAAATTTCGAATGAAAACAATTTATAATTTCATGTCAAAATTTAAAAATAAACATAATTAACCTAAAAAATATTATAGACCGAAATTTATAGTTATGTCTATTTATAAATAGCATTATACATTAATAATTAATCATGTAAAATTAACTATACCCACAAAAAATATACATGAAATTAAGAATAATTTTATAAAACAAGGTTAATTATGATTTTAGTTTGAAACATCTCGTAAATTTCAGTTTTATGACTGGTTTATTATTTATTCTGTTAAATGGTTTTCTACTTTCTTTACATGGATACCAGTTACGGCGAGAAGAAAGAAATTGTACGAAACCGAAATAATGGATACCACCTTTTGCACTCATTCTCACCTATCCTTCTCTTTCGCAACTAAATAACTTAATTTTTTATTTTTTCTTTCTTTCTTCATCTTCCAACTTCCCTTGCAAGCAAACTAAGACTTGAATGGTAAGAAGCATCAACCACAAAATACTCGGTCCTGTTGGATTGAATTTAACTTAACCAATATAATATAACTTTTGAATTTAATATTTTAAAATTTATATTACAAGAACATGCTTAATTATTATGATTTTTTGTTGATAAAATTAAATTTGATATGTCAGTAAAACAAGATTTATCGAAGAATTTTAAGATTTTACTTATTAACAAAAAAATTATATAATAAATTTGTTGATAAAATCTATAAGTATCATTTGTTAGTAAAATCTTTTGATAAAATTTGTTGATAAATAATAATTTTAATTATTAAATAAAATTTTGACGGAAATAATGAATTTGTCAATAATAATAGATCTATCGATAAAAGTAATCGATAAAATTTATAAGTAAATTAGAATTTTAATTATTGACAAATTTTTTTTTCATGTTAATTATCAATAAATTTTTTCGTTGATAAAATTTTAATTATTACAAATTTTTTGCCGATAGATTTAGTTTGGATGTTGACCATTTCATCATTAAATTTATCGGTAAATCTATCAAGGAAGGATATTATTTTAATCGGTCAATAATAAATTTTTTAATAATTTGTCGGTAAATTTATCAGAAACTTAATTTTCTAAATTTATTAATAAATCGGTCGTTAAAATAGGTGCCTGACCATTACTAATATACACGTAAATCTATAAATATTAAAATATCACTATCGAATTAAGGCTTATATTTACATAATTTAATCCATGACCCGAATGTGATCATTATTGTTCATTTTATTTAATAATATACTTCCATGCGTCCAAATTTATTTTAGATTTTTATAGACAGGGTAGGATTGGTTTTTATTTGTTGAGGCATAATTGAAGGGCACTTAGGTTACATTTATGATTAGCACATGTAAAGTTTGTGAATTATTGAGTTGTGGTGGATAAAGTTGTGGTTCAAAGAGATTGGGCATAACCAATAGCTAGTAGGTTAACATGGATATTAATAAAAGGTTTGAAAGGACTGTTTTATGTAATAGTGTGAGCATTAACCTTTAAAATGGATACTATTAGGCCAAGACATGACTTCCCACCTACCGATTGGGACTTACATGTGTGAAATTCCTAAATGTCATTCAAGTTTAACTTTTTTCATGTTTGATGAATTTTAGATTCAAACCTCCATGATTTCTGTTGAAATAATTATTACCAGAACTTAATATACTTTTATATATCTATGGTATGATATTATTTTTAAAAGGATAAATAGTGTCTTAAAGAAAATTACACTCTTAATATTAGATACTTAGTTACAACCTCGATACTAAAGTTTAAATATTAATGTTTAATATTTTTTTAGTCTTACACCTTTTAATTTTATACAAAAGTAAATTTCATCTTTCTCAAATTTTGAATCATTTTTATCTACAAAAGTTAATCGTGTTTCCCGATACAGCACAAAATTACAAAACAGTAATTATTCTTCGAAAGGAGCTCAATAATGGATCAACCCCAACTCATGACCATCTAAACCGCAGCACTTCCATCATCCTAATGACCACTAGAGGTTTCAACATCTAGCTCACACCAAATAAATTTTAGTGATCATTGCAAAAAGAAAAGTCAAACAGGGAAACAGACACCAAAACAAGAGGGTCAACTAGAGTAAAAAGAATATTTTTTATCATGTTATTAAGCAAGTAATTAATATATCAGATTATGAACATACAAAACAACAAGCACCCAAACCATGTGACAACAAACAAATGCAAGAACTCTCTGACTCAATTATCCAGATTATACTCTTGATATAGAATTCTAAAGGAAGTATGCACATGTGCTGGTTTCTAAACTCTGCAAAGTCTCGACATAAGGGGTTATCACTCAACCACACACAAGGTTAATCCTCTAATGTCTTAAGCCCAATACGTCCCAAGATTAGGACCTTCTGTCACTCTCACCACATACATAGATCATTTTGCTCTATGTGAGCGTGAACGATCATTAGAGTTCATGATACATTCCTTTATCTAGACATCTCCTATATCAAAGTATATACTAATTACACCATCACCAAGAGCTTCCCATGAAACTCTTTTATCAACAACATTACACATGTCATCTCAAGTATTATCATCTCATGTCAAAGCACCACCAACCAACCAATTCAATAATTATTTCCTACTCAACATAGCAAAATCTCATTCAACATTCATGGCATCACACTTCATGCTTTTACGGTAAAACACTTTATCACACAGGCAAACACCCATATCAGAGAAGAAAACAGAACTAGAGCACAACCTTGCACCAGTCTCACTCAGGCTGGAAGTCCTCGCTCAGGTGAGACAGGTTCTCTCGCTCAAGCGAGCTCTTTTCGCCTAGACGAGAGCTCAAACAGTGGAATAGTGAGGTTTTTGCGAGATTACTCATCGTTCAAAACGAAGGCTCGTCGCTTGAGCGACAGTTCGAGCAGAAATCAGGGCGAACTTCTGCTATTCTCGCCTAGGAGAGACATGCTCGCTTGGGGCAAGAATATCAGTTCTCACCACTGTTCACACATGCAACAAACAAACATTCGAAGCCAAACAATGTTTTAACACCTTCCAGGCAACCACAATAGCAAACAAGCTACATAATCACGAAACAAAACCAAAGCAAGCAGAATATAAAGAAAAAACATGCAAACCCTAGCTTTCCTTACCTGTACGATGCTAATCAACCAACACATACACCAAAGAAGAGCACCACAGCTCCAAGGACGAACTAAGCAGCTGTACAGTACGAACATAAGGGTCAGAATGAGTCTCTAAGGCAACCCCAGACTGAACCAAAGCAACTATGTAGAAAAGGAGAAAAGGTAAGGTTGAGCTTAACTTACTTGGAGGAAAAAGGAGCTCAGCTACCTCGAAGGGCCAGAGTAGCTTATGCCCTAGTAGAGCTCTGGGTTTTAGCAGTGAGAGGGAGGAGATGAACAGTTTCTGGAAAAGAATAGAATGAGAGTGAGTGGAGCTGAGTTGGAGGTTTTGGAGGTCCCTAATAGACTGGCCTTTGACCCTCGAAAAAAACCAGACCCAAACCTTTTTAAAACAGAAAAGGGAGCTTACAACGAATGTATTTCACCAAAATAAGAAAGGAAAATTATATTGTATCTACCGCTAAAGATGTTACTAAAAAACTGGTATGAGAATACATTTTGAGAAGGCAGAAAAGACAAAAAAAAAAAAAAGTAGTTGCAGCCGGAATTTAGCTGCTTTCTCCATTTAGCCATGACTTGCAAGCTTGCTTCTGGTTTATACCAGAGTTAAAATGATGCAAAGGAAATAAAGATTAATTAAGCAAAATAATGAGTAGACAATATCATCAGCAAAAACAAGATGTTGATTGAAAAAAGTGTGTTGTTGTTTAATGGAATTAAGAACATGAAATAAATGTATTTTGTTTCATCCATTTACCTTGTCCAAAACAAATTGAAATAAAGTTGTTGTATATATGAGTCTGTATTTTCTATTTTATTATTTTATTCTAATGAGCTAATAACAAATATATTAATCTTATTTGTTTTTAAAATAAAACGGTTTGTATTTTAAAATTTGAAGTTTGACTATGCTATATTGGGTTTCACTCACCATAATCACACTCTCATTTTGTTAAACCTGAGTTCATTCTCTTCCACATTACAAAATACATTTATTACAAATAAAAGTAAAATAAAATCATAATTTATATACACCAAATAAAAAATTCTTATTCTCATTATATATTACTAAAAATTATAAATTAAACTATAATTACGATATCTATACTCTTAAATTTTGTAGTTTGTAGAACAAGAAAATAATGGGGTTATGGAATATATTTTATTTTCAATTCTCCATAGATTCTTTTTTTTTTTTTATGAAACAAAAGCTATTATTCAATCCTTTGGGCATAATATCAAACTGGTTCATCATAACATTACAACCTTGGTTTTCGGAAACAACAAAAGCAATAGGAAGTGACACAAATAGTATTGGAATTTCATTTCAAGACAATAATTATGACTTCATCGAACAAAGTTTTGGTTTTTAATCAAGAGAGCTTTAAAAGCTAGTATCTTTGAAAGGAAAGCAAGTACTAGCTTCCCACAGAGGAAAGAACAACAAAAACCGTATAGGCATCATCCTCATATTTAGGACCCACAAGAGCTACATATGAAAGAAAAGAATAAATACTTCTCTCATGTGTGTTGAAACTTCACAATTATGACCAGCCAATGATCCAAGCCTCAATCATCATTTTTCTGTTCTTATACTCATTAAAAAATCTAACACTTTTTATTTTAAATTCTGACAATTTTTTTAATCCTTGTTCTGAAAATATTATAGCAGCAACATAATAGATGGACCTGGAATTGGGACTCAAAATCACCAAAACTAGAGATGACATTGCTTCCATCTCTAAATATCGATTAGCAAAAGCAGGACCTGTTTTTCAATCTAGAGAAACAAACACTGCTTTCATCCTCACTGCTCATCTCAAAGGTTAGTCCTGTAACATCTTAGATAACTCTCATTTATATTTTTAGCAGAGATCACAATTATTCTTCACGATACACAATCTTGCTTGAATCAGGCAAAACTGTCATGATAGCAAAGTATTATATACTTAGAATTCAAACTTGAGATTATTGGTTATGTAAGAACAAGGCTTGTGTAGGATTTGAAGGATACCAGTGATCTAGCATTTTTAATGTTTTATTGTTTATGGAATATATCAATGTAAGTATCTAATGCAAACACAGGTTATAAGAAGAATAACATTAACATCAAGATTAGTGAAGATGGTAGTAAGATATCAGTTAGTGGAGAGAAGCCTGTTCAGAATATTTTGATGATGGGATGGTTAATGCATAAGAAAGAGGTTGATGTTGCAGGGTTTAATAAGGTTTTCAGAATTCCTGATGGGGTGAAATTGGATGGGATCAAAGCCAAGTATGATGAGGAGGAATGGATAATGAACATTATCATGCCAAAATTGGTTAAAGGAAATTGTGGGGTTAAGATTGAAGAGATCAAGGAAGAAGAATCTGATGGAAGAAGATCTGAACAAGAGAAAAATGAAGGTGATCTGAACATTCCTAGTGCTGTTGGAGAGACAAGCCAAAAGGGCGCTAAAGATTCTGAAGTTCAGGCAATGGAGGACAGTGAAAGATTCATGGAGAAGAAAGCAGAAGTGTCTAACAATATGCTTGATGTTTCCAACAGGGAAAAAACTAAGGATACTGTGCATAGAGAAGTAGAAGAATCTAAAGTTGGAAATGATGGTGGAAATGGAGATAGTTTCAGAGAGGTTGGAAAGGAAGGGTGTGAAGTGAAGAACACATCAGAACAAGAGAAAAAAGTTGGAGTAGGCACCTCACAGAAAATTGGAGAAGCAAGTCAGAAGGAAATCAAAGAATTAAAGTTGAAGAATGAGGATGGAAGGGTAAAAACATCAGCAAAGGGGGAAAGTGTAGGTGAAGGTATGCCTAAAAACATTGGAGGAGATAGAAGACAAGATCAAGAGTTGAAGGTTCAAGAAATGGAGGACAATGGAGGTTTTTTAGAGAAGGAGGAGAAAGGAGTGAGTGAAAATATGCTTGATGATGCCAATGCAAACATAATTGGAGATGTGATTCAGAAAGAAGAAGAATCCAAGTCAGGAATTAAGGATAGAGATGGAGAAAGTGTGAAAGAAAAGAATGTGAGAGCAGGACACAAAGGAATGAAGATATCAGAAACTGAGCAGAATGTTGGTGCACATGTCACACAGAATATTGGAGATACAATCCAAGGAGTATCTAAAGATTCTGTTATAGAACAAATTGGGGAAAATAAAAGTATTATGGAGAAGATGGAGAGAGAAGAGCCACAAGAGATGCTTGTTGAAGCCGATGTGTCTACTGAGAGACAGACACTTGGAGAGTCAAACAAAAAACAATTTAGAGAGCTTAGGCCTGAAACTGAGGATAGACTAAAAGAAAGTGTGAAGGAAAATAGAATGGAAACAATGAAGGCACCAGAACTTGACCAAAATGTAGATGATCAGGTTCCTTCTAACATTGGTGGTATAAGCCAAGAAGAAGATAAAGAGTCTAGGATTCAATGGGAGAAGAAAACTAAAAGCATAAAAGAGAATATGGATGAAGGGAAATCTGAAAAAATACCTATTCAGGCAAGTGAGGATGGTAAAAAGCACATATATGGCAAGAGCATGCAAGAGAACATTAAAAAGCCTAAGATTCAAACTGGGAATGAAGATCATATTATACCTAAGATTGAAACTGGGAATGGAGATCAAGAATGTGGAGTAAAGGCTGGTAAGGAAGAATTTGATTCAATGGAAACAAGAAGGGAAACATTTCCTCAGAAGTTACCAAAAGGCACAATTGAGGAAGGCAAAAGGTTGAGTGTTTCAAAAATGAGAGAAACTGAAGATGTCAAAGAAGCAAAGATCAAAACAAAATGGAAAGAGAATGAATATTTGGTGGATAAGGATGAAGGTGAAGAACACAGAAGGATGCACAAGGAAGCCAAAAAAGACTTGGCAAAAGAGACACTGCCGAAAAAAGAAGATGTCAAAAGAGCAATGGACAAAAGAGAAAGGAAAGAGGTTGAATATTTTGTGGATAAAAGTGCAGGTGAAGAGCATAAAAGGAGGCATATGGAGGCAAAAGAAGACTTAACAGAAGAGTCAATGAAAAAAAATGAAGCAACAATGGACAAAAGAGAAGACAAAGAGATTGAGTACTCTCTAGAAGAAAGGAAGAACTTAACAACAAAGAAAATTCAAGAAACTGAAGATATCAAAGAAAAAATGTCCAAAACAAAAAACAAAGGGATTGAAAAATTTGAAGATACGGGTGAAAGGAAAGAACACAACAGGTTGTATATGGAAGCGAAGGACTTCAAAAAAGAGACAATACAGGAAAATGAAGATATCCAAGAAGCAATGGTAAAAAGAGAAGGCAAAAATAATGAACATTTTGGGGATAAGCGTGGTGAAAACCCCCAAAGGATGCATATGGAAGCAAAGAAGAACATAGGAAAGGAGATAATGCAAGAAACAGATGGTGGCAAAGAAGCAACCGTTAAAAGAAAAAGAGAAGAGATTGGAAATTTTACTGATAAGGGTGAAAGTGAAGAACCAACAAAGATGCTTACGCATGCAAAGAAAGAGTTAACAAAAGAAACAGAGCAAGAAAACGAAAAAGTAAAAGAAGCTATGCTCAAAACGAAAGACAAAGAAACTGAACATATTGTGGATAAGGGTGAACCCAAAAGCATGAATGTGGAACCAAAGAAGGATTTAACAACAAAGATCGTGCAAGAAAGTGAACATGTCAGAGAAGCAATGGTCAAAGGAGAAGGCAAGGGTTATAAATATTTTGTCGATAAAGATGTAAGTGAAGAACCCGAAAGGATGCATGTAGAACCAAAGAAGGACATGGCAAGGGAGAAATTGCAAGAAATAGAAGGTTCCAAAGAAGCAATGGTCAAAGGCAAAGAGATTGAAAATTTTGTTGTTAAGGATGGAGGCGAAGAAAACAAGATGAATATGAAACTAAAGAAAGAGTCAACAAAAGAAACAAAGCAAGGAAGTGAAAATGTCAAAGAAGCCATGGGGAAAATGAAAGGCAAAGAGACTAAATATTTTGTAGACAAGGGTGAAGGTGAAGAACCCAAAAGCATGCATGTGGAAGCAAAGAAGGAAAATGATAGAGAAGGCAAAGATCATGAATGTTTTGTGGATAAGGGTGAAGGTGAAGAGACCAAAAGGATGCTAATGGAACCAAAGAACGTAGAAAAAGAGACAATGCAAGAAATAGAAGGAGTCAAGGAAGCAATGGTCAGAAGAAAAGGCAAAGAGATTGAAAATTTGGCTGATAAGGATGAAGCTGGGGAACTCACAAAGATGCTTGTGAAGCCAAACAAAAAGTTGACCAAAGAAAAAAAGCAACAAAGTGAAAAAATCAAAGAAGCTATGGTCAAAAGGAAAGGCAAAGAGACTGAATATTTTGCAGATAAGGGTGAAGATAAAGAACCCAAAAGCATGTATGTGGAAGAAAAGGACTTAACAACAAAGACTACACAAGAAAGCGAAGAACCCATAAGGATGCATATCAAACCAAAGGACATAACAAAAGAGACAATACCAAAAACAGGAGTTAAAGAGGCAATGGTCAAAACCAAAGACAAAGAGATTGGAAATTTTGTTGACAACTTTGATGGTGAAGAGCGCATAAAGATGCTCGTGAAAGAGTTACCAAAAGAAAGAAACAAAAGAATAAAAGTCAAAGAAGTTATGGTCCAAAAGAAAGTCAAAGAAACTGAATATTCTATGGATAAGCATGAAGAAGAACCCATAAACATGCATGTGGAAGCAGAGAAGGACTTAACATCAATGACTATACTAGAAAGTGAAGATGTGAGAAAAGAAGTGGTCGAAACAGAAGGAAAAGATTATGAATATTTTGCTGATGCGGGTGAGAGTGAAGAACTTAAAATGAGGAATATGGAAGCAAAGAAGAACATGGGAAAAGAGTCAATGCAAGAAAGAAAAGGTGCAAAAGAAGCAATGGCTAAAAGAAAAGGCAAAGAGATTGGAAGATTTGAAAAGGGTGAAGATAAAGAGACTAAAAAGGTGTATATAGAAGCCAAGAAGGACTTAACAACAGTGACAATGCAGGAAAGTGATGGTACCGATGAAGGCAATGAAAACAAATGCCTTTCTGATGAGGGTGAAGGTGAAGAACCCAACAGGATGTATATGGAAACAAAAAAGGATTTTAGAGAAGAGACATTGCATGAAAGTGAAAATGTAAAAAAAGTGAAGGTAAAAAGCGAAGGCAAAGACATTGAATGTTTTGCAGATAAGAGTGCAGACAAAGAATCAATAAGGATGGTTATGGGAACAAAGAGAGATTTGACAAAAGAGGAAATGCATGAAAATGACGATGCCAAAGAAACTGTGATCAAAAGGAAGGGCAAAGAGATTGAGTATTTAGTGGGTAACAGTGGAGGTGAAGTTGAAGAACCCAAAAGGATACATACTGCACAAAAGAAAGAGCTAGCAACAAAGACAATGCATGAAATTGAAGATGCCAATGAAATCATGGTCAAAAGCAAACACAAGGAGATTGAAAATTTTGAGGATAAAGCTAAAGGTAAAGAATCCAAAATTAGGGAAGCAAAGAAAGACTCAACAAAAGTGACAATGAAAGAAAGTGATTATACCAGAGAAGCAATGGTTAAAAGAAAAGGTAAAGAGGTTGAAAATTTTGTAGATAAAGGAGAAGAACCGAAAAGGATGCATACGGAAGCAAAGAAGGAGTTAACAACCAAGAGAAGAGAAGAAAGTGAAATTGTGAGAGAAGCAATGGTCAAAAGAGAAGGGGAAGAAGAGATGGACTATTTTCTGAAAGAGGGTGAAGATGAGAAGGACATACCAAAAGAGAAAATTCAGATAGTTGAGAAGATTGAGCATGGAATTATGGATAAGGATCAAGAAAATGTACTAGGAAAAACTGCTAAAGGAAAAACTGAAGTACCAACTGAAGAGGGTCCCAAGCTAGTGGGGGGACAAGATGGAAGCAGAGGACTTAAGGTTTCAAAAATGGAAGACACAAAAGAAATTATCAAAGAAGAAATGGATGAAACAGAAAGTTTAAGGGAAAAGGTTCAAGAACAAAAGTCTAAGAAGAAAGAAGAAACTAGTAGAGTTATTCAGAAAAAAACAGCAACTGAGATCTTACAGAAGGAAACTGAGGAGTCCAACAATGAAAGAAATACCATAGAAAGACCAAATTTACCAAACAATATGGTCAAAGTGGTATTTGAAGTGTTGGGGACTTTTCAGGCAAAGCTTCCCAAGAAGGTGATCGAAGCAATTGGCCAAAATAAGGACAAGAATGAATATGTCATTGTGAAACTGAAAGCAGAGGGATCTATAGAGATGCATGTTGAACCAAATGAGGCTTTTGATGAGGATGAAACTGATGAAAGAAGTGAGAAAGAAGTTAGAAAGCCAAAACTCAAGTCTACTGAGCAAATAAGTGGCAAAGAGAATGTTGATTTTGGGGTGTTTGATGGAAGCAAAGGATCAAAATTTCTTGAGATGGGAAAAACACAAGGCGCAAAAGAAGACAATACACAAATGGAGGAGACAGTGAAGAAAATAAATGGAGACCAATCTGAGAAGATAGAAGTTGAAGAAAAAGGAAGAAAGTCATCTCAGAAAGGAAGAGAAGGTCCTAAGATCCAAACGATGGTACAAAATCAACATTGTTTGCAAGAAGAGAAGGAAATGCCCTTGGGAAAAACAACAGAAGGAGAACTTGCACAAGCCACAACTACACATTCAAAAGCAAAAAGTGAGATTGATGAGCTACATGTAAATCAACTTCCATCTCCATCTATTGAAATGAGGAATATAGAGCCACGTGAATCAAAAAAGCATGGTTTAAAAGAATTCATTCATTCTATAGATAGTACTGCAGCATCAGAAGTAGTTGCAGATGAAGCGGCTGAACCATCAAAATTTCTGAGTTCATCTTCCACTCAACCATTTGAAGTTGAAGGAAAGGATAAGATAGGTGCTAGTTATGATTATGAATCTCAAGATTCAGAGATGGACTCTGAAATAGATGGCGAAGCATCAACCAAAGGTGAAACAGACGAAGAAGTTCTACAAAGAGAGACACCGCAGCCAGAGTTCCCTGAAAATCAACAATGCACACACAAAGCTATGGAAGAAACACGTGAAATTGAAGAAGAAAAGGAAGATGAACAAGTAGATGAATCCGATCAGGAAGACTCTGAAGAGTTGGAGGAGCAAAAAGAATGTAAGGAGGAAGCCATTGGAGGGAAGAAGGACCAGAAAAGGTCAAAGAAAATGATTGTTTCCACCATCATAGCAGGATCAGCCCTTCTTGCTTCAGGAATTTTTCTCATTATTCGACATAGAAGATCCACAAAAGGGTATGTGTTCATAAAATCTAGTTTCCACTTTTCTATGCGAAGAGAATCTTCCTTAGTGTGCCTGTTTTGCTCTCAGTGCCAAGTGATATTCAAAGTGAGTTGAAGCTGCTCAATTTTTGAACTCGTGGAAATTCAGCGGAGAAGAACATGCAGTGGCTTGTTTTGCTGTGTACGTAGCAACACCTTTGTTGTTCGGTAAGCAAATTGGTATGCATGGTTTGGATGTTCTTATGTTTTATGTTACGAGAAAGAAACATGCCGTGGCATGATTAATCAAATTTATGGTAGGAATTCAGGTGTGAGTCTAAGTCTCATATTGATTAAAAATGAGAAAGTAGAACACTGTATAAGGATAAAGACTCATAAATCCATTGTCTTAAAGTTTTGGATTGAGAGTGGTGTCAATGTTTTATATAGTTGAACTCAAGTCTCATTGTTATCGTATCTCTCCGATATATATTTTCTTCGTCCTTTCAATTGATTAAGTAATCTTTGTTGGTGGGATGATAATTCGTAATATTTATCATTTTAAAAAACCAGGAATAAGAGTCTGATTGAACTCCAGAATTGTCTATTAAACATGATTTAGAATAATCATAACAAACGAGTGGCCATTCATTATTATGTATGTTATGCCATGGAACTACAAAATATTGCAATTAGAGCAAATTCCAACATTAGGCCTGATATGTGACATTGTTCTTATGACATCAGATTCTGATATGCTTGAAGTTGGAAATGGAAGCATGAGCACGCACGAAACGAAATTGTGTCTAGTTCAGCATTTCAGCATTAGCTGAGCCAAGGTATCACGAAGTCAAATTCAAAAGCTTATTTGTAACTTTGAAATTAAAATTTAAGTCTTAAAATTGAACTAATGGATTTGATTCCTTAAATAGATTTGACTCATATAACATTTATGTAATCTCTAATTAATGAGGCCTTCAAAAAAGAAAAAACCATCATTTAACAACCAAACAATGAGGAGAGTAAATTCCATTATAAAGACAAAGCAAAATTATTTAATAAATATCTATAATTGATCATTTCTTAGCTCAAAAATCAAAGTGCTTGTTCTCAGAAATCTCTACCTATAACATCCTACAATCACTGGAAAGTTTCAACTACATTAGGGTAAAATATATCAGCTCAAAACGTTTCGGAAATCTTGTTCTAAAAAAAATAATAATAATGCATTTACTTCAAAAGGTGTTTTGAATAAATATAAAAACTAAGTCTATTAAAATTTTGTCAAAATTAAAACTAATATTTTAAATACTTTAAAGTGCCGAAAACTTTTCTTCTCAATGTCAATGAACTCAAACTAACTAACATTATGTTTGTGAAAATGTCATGGTGATCTTTCTATAATCATTAGCTTGTTCGTTAGTTTTTCTATCAAGATATATAAACCATGAGTATATCAATAAGTTCATAAACACTTGACAAATTTCACTCCAAAAGGAGCAATTCAGAATTCAGGTATTATACCACTAATCAAAGAAAAATTAGAAATAACATTGTGAAAAGAAAAAAAAAAACGACCAAGAGTTTTAGAAGAATCTAATTCAAACATCAATTTTAATATCTCCTTATATTGTTCTTCAGTTCCCTGTTATTTGCTTTTGCATCCTTTTCGTTTATACGTGCATCTATGTGAAACGTTGGAAAAGTCTTAAAATCTTCATTCTTTAGATTTCTAGAGAGTAGAATTTAGAATCATTATGAAATGCACAAATACAAATGAGAAAATATATTTCAAATATAAAAATTACATAAATTCAAAATATATTTTCAAATTTAAAGATACATCTCCAAATATATTTTTATATTATAAAATTTAAAATACATTATAAACTATAATTAAAATTAAAATTTTAAATTTTAAATTTTAAATATATTTAAAATTTTAAAGTCTATAATATATTTTAAGATTGAAAAACTCAAAATACATTTTTTTTTAATTTCAAATTGAATACTAAAAAATTAGATTTTCAAATTCATAATATTTTCTATTCATTGATTATTTGGATTTTTTTTTTTCTCTCACACTCAAGTAGAGGAAAAAAGTTATCCACTCAAATTTAAGCATTCAAAGTTCATAGATTCATCAAGCACGTGAGTATTGAAGTTTCAGTTCTAAAAAAAATTCAAACAGAAACGAAACGGTACAATTATATATAAACATAATAAATATAATTTTAGTTCATGAAATATCTATGAATTGTACATTTAATTTTAAATCATTTTTTTCTTTTTACTTTTGTTTCTTTAAAATATGTTTGCATTTGATTCGTAAAAAAGAAAACTATTTTAGTTTTATTTTTACTATTGTAGTGATTCTTTTAAGTGATTGGAATATTTGTGAATTTTTTTTTTGGCTTAAATACCTTTTTAGTCTTCTATTTTCCTAGTGTTTGTTGTCCTCATTTTCACATAATGTTTAAAATGGTCCTCATTTTTACCGAATGTTTATAATGGTCCTCATTTTCGTAATTCGTGTGTTATTTGGTCCTTTTCTGTAACGTCGTTTAAATCATTAGTGGAGCATTGTACATGTGGCACGATTTGTATGAGGGTGTATTACGTGTACTGTACATGTGGCTTAATTAGATATTTGGGGATAAATAAGTGAGCTAGGGTTTTGGTAGGGAATATTTGGGCAATTGGTGAGTTTTGACAATCTTGTTCCTCCATTCCCAATTGGTATTGCTGCAATCTTCTTCTTCCTGCAATCCCATTATATAGGTATGTTACTGTCCCAACATCGACAACCGACAAACAAACCAACTAAAATAATACCCCACTGAACCCCACCTACAGACACAAACTACACAAAATCATGGAAGTAATTTAGAAACCATGCAGAACATCACAACAATCGAAAGACAAACAAACCCAAAAATAGAATTACGAAAACCCTAACCCACGAGCAAACACAACCCAGAAAACCCTGAACCCACTTACC
>Ga0209589_1002859_pt1 | contig 30102 bp, 21 predicted proteins | sample CowpeawhiteBW_FD_187525 | JGI IMG/M metagenome (GOLD analysis project Ga0209589, IMG submission 187525) | Root nodule microbial communities of legume samples collected from California USA - Cow pea white BW (SPAdes) (version 2) | ecosystem: Host-associated > Plants > Roots > Nodule | place: USA...
AGTGACATGTTTTGAATGCCCTAAGAGACATTAACAGTCTCGGCTCCACGGATTGCCACAACAAGGCACACAATTGAAAATCTGCTTGCTTCCACTGTTCGGCTTTTTCTTGAGGCACATGGCTTCTGTCTTTCTCAAGGTGGTCATGATGTCCTTGACCAAGGAACCACATCTTGACGGCAGCGGACCAGGAGAAGTAATTTTGTCCATCTAGCTTCTCGGAAGTAATGGAAGGACTTCCAGAGAATGAAATAACACTTCCAGAGGCCATTTCTGATCAAGGGAACAAAAACAGAGAGCAGAAACGCAGAAACGCAAAAAACAGTGGAGACTTTTAAACAACCGAGGGATATGTCCGCAAGGGTGACGTCTGGACCTCACTGAATCAGAGTTTTGAGGGTTAGAACAACAGCAGAAGACTCCGGCGAGAGCTACGGAGGTGGCGTCGTGACGTTCCGATCAGCAGAAGGCGGCGCGTGGGTTGCACGCGCCTGTTCGCAGCGGAGAAAGACGCGGCGCGTGGACGGGAGGCTAGTTCCGGCACTATTGGGGGTGGCTGTTGCTCGGAGAGGCGCTCCAGATCCAGTGGTCGCCGGCGAAAACTGAGGTGGCCGGAGACGACGCACCTGTTCGCAGCAGAGAAGATCGGCCGCGTGGACAGGAGGCTGGTTCCGGCACCGGTGGGGGTGGCTGTCGCTCGGAGAGGCGCTCCAGATCCAGTGGTCGCCGGCAAAGACTGAGGTGGCAGGAGACAGCGGCGAATAGTGGCGGACGGCGGCGGAACAGTGGCAGACAGTGACGGTTTTGTGAACAGTGACAGTGGGTAGCTTTGGATAGTGTTTTATGGCAGTGAACAGCTGCAGACAGTGATTAACAGTGACGGATGGCGGCGGACAGCCGCGGACGATGGCAACAAGTGCCGATGGACAGACCAGACGGAAACCAGAGCGGGATTGACCCGCTTTGATACCAAGTTGAAATTAAAACAGACAAAATATGTTTGAGGGCTTGATAAAAATCCCTTCTACTGTTCCTGATATTTATATATATGATGAAAGAGGTACACAGAAGTTGAAACATTAAAGGCTGCAGCTTGGTGCTAGGTTAGAGGTTATCCAACACTCAACCTCCTAGCTTACACATCATGATTGCCTAGATATATTAATTACTTCTACGATGTTTGAATCTTATTTACTGGAGAAAATATGCTAAAAGTCTGTTGTACTTTGTTATGTCATAAGGTAATTATTTGACATTTGATGCAGTTCTCTATTTGTTTCATTAGCAAGGAATGCTATGCCTTAGTAGCTGAGGATATGTTATGTTTAATGTCATGTTATCAACTCAGCTGTACAGAAATGCATATACGACTGGTCTTGGGCTGGATTGATTGAATTGTTTTTGGTGGCTTGTTAAGTTTGAGTTGATCTTATGTATCTTTGTCCTGAGTTTGATTGCTTGATAGTTTCTCAGTCATCTTCTTAAAGGTTGCTTTTCTAATCTGAATTTTCTGCAAGATTTTTTATTATCATGGGTTCATTACTTTTGCCGCTGATTGTTTGTGAAAACCATTATCAGAAGTTACCAAACAGTTTCATTGTGTACCTTACAGCAAGGCAACTAGTCTAGATGGAACATTTCCCCCCGCATGGATAGGCTATGGGAATGCTTATGCTGCTCAAGAAGAGGGTGATCAGGCTATGTCAGCGTACCGCACTGCAGCTAGATTGTTTCCTGGGTAAGATATTGAGTTTTCCTGTTAAATATTCCTGCTACCCCAGCCGAGTGATTTTCTTTTGTTAATTTCTTCAGTAATAATGTCAGACAAGAATAACTGTTGCTGAGAAATCTAGTTCATTTTTATAAGATCTGTTTTGGGTTCTTGCAAAAGGAATCAAAAGATAGAAAATGAAAAAAGAACAATGCAGTGTTTTATTATCAAGTTTCTGTTTAACAAAGATTATCTTTTGTTGTGTAGCTTTTATTAAGCTGTTTTTTTATACCTAGTTTGGCTTTAGCCCATATTATGATTTCTGAGAGCTGTATTGTCAATTACTCAAATTTATATATTTATAAATATACATCAGTTGGGTGTAGGAACACAGTGTTTTTCAATCTAAAACCTTCAACATGGTATCAGAGTGGGTACAATCCTGCACAACTGTTGTCCCTTCAGTCATTGTGCCAACCCTGTCAGAAACTGCTGTTGTATTGTCAGAAACCACTGCCATCATAGCTGAAACCCTATTTTTTTTCTTGGCAACTTTAGGGTTGGTGCACCTCATCAAGTGCAACCTTACCCAAGTGGTTTCACATCCAAACTCTGGCTCATGTGCAGATATTGCAATCTGTTTTGTCATGCACATTCAACTCATGCACCAGTTTGTCGTCGTCGCAACGTCACCGCATCTCTTCCAAAGGTCTCGGTACAATGGTAGTGTGCTTGCATGGTTGGCTTATATGTGAACTTTTCTCGTCAAAATTAAAATAAGATTGGAAGTGTTAGAATGTGAGTCATTTTAGTTGGGTAAACATGTTTGGTCTTCCTTCCCAAAGCAACTGAAAAAAAATGTAAAAACTTTTACTACCGTTCATTAAGATATTTGAGGGCCAAGTTGTGTTACGTCACAATGCTTCTGAATACTGTTGGAACAACTGACTCTAGAAGGGAGGGGTTGAATAGAGCCCTTAGACTTTTCTAGCAGATGACTAGACTGACCGTCTAGCAAACAAGCAACAACCCAAAAATAACACCTCAAATTTATATTGGTCACCAAAACTCACGGACTATGTCTGGTTATCCCTTAAGACAATTGTTTAGAGGTTCCACTAATCAATAAATGATTACATGAGTATACAAACTATTCTTGGTTACACAAGCCACTCTTGGTTATCACTTCTTAATCTCCGCTTTAGTCTGAGACCTAACAAACAGCAAAAGAAAGTAACTCCCATAGATAGAACAATTTCAGTTGACAAGGCAGCTTCACGAGGTGAAGAATGAAAGAGGTTTCACTCACTCAAAGTATAAAGAACTCTAGAACGTCAAATAGCACATGTGTATTTCTTGTTGTGTTTTGTGTTTTTCTTCTTCATCTTGATGCCTTCTTTTAGAATTTCAAAAGTGGCCTTTCGTTCAACAAATATGTTAAGATTTGATCTTGTTTGAAGAAGATTGTCAACTATGTTGGTTTAGACTTGTATTCCTTGAATTACACTGACCGGAAGCTTGATATGGAAGGTCTTGATATGAAGAAACCTTTTTACTTCTCATTGAAATGGAAACAATTCAAAAACACATGGATTTAGAAATAATAAGATTTAAAAACAGTTTAAAGCGTTTCATATTTCATTTTGTTTCTCTTTTGAGTTTCTAAGGATATACACTTTCTATATAAAAGCTCTTTCCAATTACAACATGTATAAAATTTCCAAAAGTGTTTTTGATTTAATTATTCAAAACAAAATGTATAACCTTTTACTTCTCATTGAAATGGAAACAATTCAAAAACACATGGATTTAGAAATAATAAGATTTAAAAACAGTTTAAAGCGTTTCATGTTTCATTTTGTTTCCCTTTTGAGTTTCTAAGGATATACACTTTCTATATAAAAGCTCTTTCCAATTACAACATGTATAAAATTTCCAAAAGTGTTTTTAATTTAATCATTCAAAACAAAATGTATAACCTTTTACTTCTATGTTGAAATGGAAACAATTAAAAAGCACATGGATTTAGAAATAATAAGATTTAAAAACAGTTTAAAGCGTTTCATGTTTCATTTTGCTTCTCTTTTGAGTTTCTAAGGATATACACTTTCTATATAAAAGCTCTTTCCAATTACATCATGTATAAAATTTCCAAAAGTGCTTTTGATTTAATCATTCAAAACGTTTGTGTTTACAACTTTGATCTAAAAACATGTGTCTATATATATATATATATATAACCATTCTTATTAAATGTAGACATTATGAACTTTGTTTTAGATGTCTCATCCAATGAACATGGAGAAGGACAAACGAACTATGTGGTCAGACTAATTGCTGAACTTTGTATGATAAACTTGGAGGACATGAAAAATAAGTTTGAAGAACTAAAGCTTGTATAAAACACACATTACAAGGTTCATGTTAAGAAATGAACTTTAAGTTCAACTCAACCTCACCAAACCAGCTTGTAAGGTGAGGCTTGCATCCACTTATATATTATGAAATCACTTTATCTCTATCGATGTGGGACTTCCAACCGTTCATATGAGATATCAAGTATAAGACTATGCTTGTCTAGCTTTTGTTTTGAAGAGGCTACACTGCGGTTGGAGTATAGATGGGGATTAGACTGTGTAGTGTAGGGTCTCAACAATCCTCTCGTTTTTTATTATGACAAAAACTTTAACAGACACATAAAAACAATTAGGTATCAAAAAAATATCAGGGATTATGAACAACTTTGGACATATATGAATGCTCATTCTAATATTTTGTAGAAGTGTAGAAGTGTTTAACAAATATTCACAAGTATGAACACAAAACATTAAGTAGAAGAAGAAATGCATGTTGTCAAACAAATATTTGTCCACCTTTTTTGATATAATAGGAAAGGGTTCCTTTCCTAGAAGAAAACATCATTGTTGCGAGGGAGGTTGCTTTGGTGGCTGTTGGCATTTATCTGGTTGGGTGAGAACTTGTGACTCCTTATACATCTCAGCCTTTAGATGCCACTGTTCAACAATGTCTTATATCTTATGTTCAAGCTTTGGCTAGATGTTGTCTTGTAATCTGGATAAGCACCTTCTAGAAGGTAAACTTTGGTTTTTGAAGGAAGAAGGTGACATCGTTGGGCAAATACTGTTGTGTAGGGGTTAAGAAGGTCAAATTGTTTGTACTGTAGTAGCAACTTCCTCTGTTGGATTACTGAGAGGTTGAGGCCATCTTTGAGTTTTTAAACTACTTTTTTCTCCAAGCTTGAAGAGCTTCATCTTCAAAGAGTCCTCTAAAAGTCGTCTTCACTATAGACATAGCTCAAGTTTTGCAGTCTGGGCATGAGGTCAGACTTAGACGATTTGTTGGATTTGCACTATTACAAAAGGTATTTTAACTACCTTTAGTTTCTTCCAACTCAATGCTAGTAGTCTCAGACACACTCAATCCAGAAACACTTTGAACACTGTCTAAGGTGTGATCCTCACGGAGAAAGTAGGTGCTATAGTCTGGTCTTTGGTGAACTGCTACACGGGTAACCCGACTCGACCCACTATGGGTTGGCCATTTAGTGAGCCAACCCAACCTGACTTATTTATTAGCGAATCAAAATAATTCAAACCCGGATTGACCCACCATGAGTTGGTGGGTCAAACGGGTTGGCTCACTGGCTTACTAAATTAGAAAAAATACAATTTTTTAATTTTTTTCAGTCAAAACTAAATTATAATTTTGATTAAAATCTAGATGAACTTCAATACAATCCAAATACATTCCAAAAGGATGTTAAACTGCAAATACAAACCAAAATCACAAAAATACAAATTATCAATGTGTTGGCTAAAACAAAAACCTAACGTAGCCTAAATGCAAATCCCAACTTAATAAAAAAATGTGTGACCCTTTATTTGCGGATTGGTGAGCCAACCTGGCTTATCACGGGTTCAACCCGGGTGAGCTGAGTTCTTGGTGAGCCGTGTCAAAAATCAACCAAAATTGAAATTTGTAAAAAATTTTCAACCCAACCTAGCTCAAACCTGTGGTGGGCTGGGTTGGCTCGTGGGTTTTAACCCATTTTGACAGCTCTAACGAAGATGTTGCCAATTCCTTCTGCCTTGTCCTTCCAAGGAACATAGGAGCGAGGGGTAGAAGGTAGCACGGCTTGGAACTTGTGCATCTGTGAAGTCTGTAAAATGTAAATCTGTACATAAATATATTTAGTTACAAATTTTGAAAACCTAACAACCATGTTTGAATGTTTCAATGATTGCAATCTAACAAAATTGTTGCATATTTTTGCTTTGGAAGCTTTGAGCTCTTTGTTGCCGCAAAGGGAGTGCTAAAGGAAGTTTAATTTTACCTTTGTGAGATTGCAACATTTTTACTTTTCGTTGCTTATAATCTTCTATGAATCAGGATATAATTCCAACCACTTTCCTTAACCCAAATGTTCACCCACCAAATCACAAGGCAGTTCACAATTTCAAATTTCAAAGTTGTGAATCTTACAATAGGTGCTAACATGCCTGTATGGATCTCTTTTGTTTGTTTAGCAACTTCTACATGAAATTCTCTTATTATTTTTCTTCTCTATATATTGTTCTTTTACAGGTTAAATCTTGATGTTCTCTTATTCCAGGTGTCACTTACCAACTCTTTACATTGGAATGGAATGCATGCGGACCCACAGCTATAAGCTTGCTGAACAGGTATATTCTATAATGTTTGTTACATTCAAGGAAAGGAAGCCTCTATATTTATTTTAGGGGAAGGGTGGGGAGTTGCAGGAGGTTAAGGATTCAATGTCTTCGTGCTATCCTTGGTAATTGTATAAAATGTAGAGTTCAAACAAGGACTACTTTCTATCACTGGCTACCTAAAAAACAATTAATGTTCCTCTATTGTTTCAGTTTTTTATTCAGGCCAAATCAACTTGTCCCTCAGATCCACTCGTGTATAATGAACTTGGAGTTGTTGCCTATCATATGAAGGAGTAAGGATACCTATATGCTTATATTTATTTCAGTTACTTAATCTCATGTTCACATTAACTTGTAAGAAGTCCGTTCTCTTCATTGCTATTCAGATGATCCTATATGAATCGAAAGCCTGTTTGTGAGGAATCTGACCACAATGCAGTTGAATTCAAAATCTATATTAATTTTCATATGATTGAACATGTGTTGAATACAGATTGATATGACACTGTGGAAGTATATGCTGGGTTGTCTTTTATTTTGGGAATAAACTCTGCATTTGTAAACTTTAAAATTGGACCACTGCTTATGTGCCTGGTTAAGTTTGCAAAGTTTGGTGTTTGAGAATTGCATTTAAGTTTCTCTTGGAATTAGAGTTAGTGTTATTTAAATGTTGGTTTTCATAATTATCTCATACTGAGTAGTATAATTCATATATCTTTCCCTATTATGATTGCTCTCAGTACTCTAAGATAGATTTAACTTGCCAACTTGACTGACAATAATATATTATAAGTCTCACAAAGGTTCATAAAATACTATAAAGATATTTGTTAGAATTGGTGCACTTTCACTTTTATTACAAGAACATGCAGTTTTACACTTGATGATATTTATTTACTTTTTTTAATCCAAGTTTTGATGCAAATATTTATTCATTCTAGTGGATCTGACATTCCAGAATTTTTAGGTATTTAATTCTTTATTAGTTGTGCACTTGTTCGCATATGCATTGACATGCTCAGTGGTAAAAGACTGTAGATTCTGTGTCTATACTTTGAACTAGTTTGCTTTTTGTCTGTTAGAATGTGGGTGTATGTTGAGCAAAAAACAGTTCAGTTGTAGTTTATTCGTTTAATATCAATGCATATCTCAGTCTTCAGTATCCTGCTCTTGTTCTGGTCAAGGATTTATATCATATTGTATTACTGTGTTAACCGTTGCGAAGAAGAAAGTGAGAGGTGAAGGCTAAAGCACTAAAACAAGGAAAATCAGCTCCTTAATTATTGAAAACCAGATATTCTTTGAATGTTTGAAAATAGTGGAGTACAGAGAAAATGAAGGTGAAAAAAACTGAACTGTCAAACTATCATTAGAGAAGCAGTGTAGAGGGTGGAACCTTATATAGCTAGTCTATATAACTTACTGCTCACTCAGCTACTAACAGACTAACTGGAAAAGCATGTTACAGAAGAAATATAAATGAATTTACAATGAAATGACAGTTTACTGTAAACATGGATGTAGATATTGATACATACAGTGAATATCTCTAGTAGGGATATTCACATGATTTAGTACTTGTAAAATTCTATTTGGGATATTTAGTACATTTTATCTACTGACCGTGATTGTTGAAGATATCATTAGTTGTTGCAAGGAGTTACTTTTTGGTCAATACCATATTTGACATAATGGATTAAAAAATGTTGACAGATTTCTTACCATTAGAAAAAGACGAAGTAAATTGAGATCTTACAAAGCTCCTAGTAGGATTGTTAAGTCTGAGAGTAACAATGTACTAATAGTTTTCAGCCATGGGTGGAGGGTTATTTTATTAGTGACAAAATGGTTGACTTTCAGATTTTATCTTGTAAATGTCCGCTCTCTTTCTCCAAATTTCAATACAGTTAAAAACATTCTTATAATATATGGTCAGATAAATTTCCATGCAAAATGGCAAAATTGAGAGACTTTTACCTGATTAACTTCTGATTCAGGTATAAGAAAGCTGTGTGGTGGTTTGAAAAAACATTAGCATTGATACCAACTGCTTTATCTGAAATGTGGGAATCGACTGTAGTCAACCTTGCCCATGCATACAGAAAACTGAAGTAAGTTGACAAATATCTCAGTGGTCATCTGACTTCATTTTCTTATCCGCATCTTTAGAATATTTAGCATACTGAGAATTTCTGTTGTTGAGTTGAAACATCATTTTGCTAGAGGATTTGTTTTAAAATCCTTGAAAATTTTGTTATTTTCAAGGCTATTTTTATGTTTATATTTCTTGTTCTAATTTTTGATGTTCCTAAATTTCCTCATCCATTAATCTTGCCGAAAAAAAATTGAAATATCAATTTCTTAGATTGATAGAAAGTTTTAATCTAAATAGTGGCAGTGCTAATTTGTTACTCATGACTGGTGAAGGACAGGGTAGTTGATTCTGCTTGTCTGAATGAAATGTTTTATTTCAGGATGTACCAAGAAGCAATTTCGTACTATGAGAAGGCACTTGCATTGTCAACGAGAAGTGTGAGCACTTATGCTGGTCTTGCATATACTTATCACTTACAGGTATATAAAAATGTTATTATTTATCCTATTTTATTGTGTTTTTCAGTATAACATGATGTTTTGTGGTGTTTTCTGAAAAGCAACTGTCCTATTCTTATGTATAATTTTATGTATATAAGTTGGCTTGGAAATTTGGATTTGAGGTTTCATCATGGTAAAAGGTTATTGTTGACTTTTATCTAAAAATAATCTGCACTGGTTGCAGGGGAACGATTACTGTCAGCTTTTTGTAAATTTTGATAGGAATAGTTTATTGGTTCCATTATCCATATTTGAGTTGAAAATGTGATGGTTCCACCATATCCTAGTTCCTGGTCTAATTTGCCAAAATCATGACATATGCTTTTATTGGTATAATTGATCGGTTTTTCAACTATACCTTCAAAAGCAGATTCAACACATTCATTCATAAATGGATATATTTGTTGAAAGAAGTTGAGTCTGGTTAGAAGTAGTGTAAGTGTGAAAATAAATAAATTCTGCATTTTAGTGTTAAAGCACTTGCTATGAACATGTTGCACGTGTTACCTGGACATGGCCCTGTGGCTGTGAATGGCTCATACGTTCCAAATTTCAACTATTTCCTTAAAAGTTTTCGTATATATATATATGTTTTTTTAACTGGTCAAACAGATTAACTTCCTTTTTAAACCGTTGAATGTAATTCATGCAGGATGATTTCACTACAGCAATAACATATTATCACAAAGTGAGTAACTCTGTTCCAATATTGGTTTGGATTCATGATAATTATTAACCTATGTTACAGGTTTGGTTTTATTTAGCATAGAGCTCTTAAAGCCATCTTGCGTGTAACATATTTTTACTGTTTCTTTTGTAAACTCTAGAGAACAATAAACATTGAAAAGAAAATAACAGCACATAATCATCAGTCATTAGCGACAATAAAACAATTTTTCGAACCAAATATGTTCCTAGGAGGCGCTACTTACTATTGGCATGGTATTTAGCATGTGTAACAATGTAAGGTTGAATGGACATTTCTAAAATCGCACTTGTTTCTGAGAGTGTCCATTTGTTAAATGCAGTACCTATGTTATGATGTGAGTTTTGGTGGAAATTATGAGGTGTCTAATTTGTTATTTCCTCCGTTTATTTTTAAGTGTATAATTTTGGGAAAGAAGGAAGTAGCTTTTAGGAATGGTTGATTATGTTAAAAGTGTAGTCTGAGAATCATTGTCTTTTGAGTTGTTGATTGGAGTGCCCAAATTGGATAATGCTTACTTAGGAATGTATCTTGAACTAGTTATTGTATGAATGTTACCTTTGTGATTCTGCCATGTCTGTGTTTGAATGTTGTTCTTAAAGTTATATTGTTAAATCCTATCTAGAGAATCTCCACGTGATCAATTGAGTTTATTTATGATTTTTTGTTCCTTGAATGTTAGGCCTTGTGGCTGAAACCAGACGATCAGTTCTGCACTGAGATGTTAAGTTGGGCTCTAATAGATGAAAAGTCTAAGGGGCTTTGACCAAGTCTTGAATTCTAGTGAAGTCTAATTTGAATGTTACTCTCGTTTGTATGTAAACAGTACATTAGCATCAAGCTAATGCATTGCCAATGTGTAATTATTATTATTATTAGTTATTATTTTTATTATTTTACCTTCATATTCTTATTAGTAGTTGTAAAAATAAATTTTGATATTTGACGTGTTGAAGATGATTAACTTTTAAGATTAACGTTAGTGGTAAGATGCTAAAATATTTTTTCTTTGCTGTAACATGTCGATATTTCTCCACGTGAACAATTAATTTATAATATCGAATGTATTAAGAGGCCTGGATCCTCATCAACCAAGAGTAGCGTGCTCAACAATTTCTTCTGCTCGTGTGAGCAACATGATCAAACCAAATAAGTAACTTGTATAAAATGCAATAAGGTAATTGAAGTAGTAAATTTGATCCATGATCCATTGATTAACCTCCACTCATTTATAGTATTTTTTAATAGACCTATCTAGTGAGTAGACTGAAAAAGTCTCAACCTCTAAAGCCCTTACATAAAGTGAATGAGAGCCATGACCAAAATTTGTTTGATCCAATTAACTTCCAAATAATTTTTAAAAAATAATATTCTAAATTGTTAATTGATCCTTAAATATTATATGCTAATTATAAATCAGTCCTTAATTAATTTTTATTGTTTGCATTACAAGGTTAAGGTCCAACCTAATTTGCTTATACCCAAATTGACTTGGACTCAATTTGGTCCAACTTAGTTTCATTTGACTTGGGTCTAGCCTAATTAGACCTTTCTTATCTAGACCTAACTTGACATTGGTTTAACTGAACTTGGTTGACCTCAATTGAGCTTGACTTGGTGTATTCATTTTGGCATGAGGCTTGACCAACCTAATATTGACTTGCTCAACTTGACCAAAACTAAGTTGGGCTCCACTCAACTTAGTCTAATCTTTGTCTTGAGCCAAACCCATCCTAAATTAACTTTATCTAAGCTGCATCCACTATGATTTGGGTCTGACCCAACTTAACTTGCTTGGGCCTAGCTTGACCAAGCCGAACCTAGGCTTCGCCTGAACCAACCTTGCATGACTTAGGTCCAACCTTATCTGATCTATTCTCATAGGGGCATAACCTTTCTAGACTTGAGTTGACTTGTTCTAAACTAAGCTTAGGTTATTTTTCTTGACCTTGTTCTAGCTCGACTTCTCTCAATTGGCCTTACCTAACCCAACTTAGGTTAGACTTGACTCAACTTAACTTGGGTTTGACTTAAAAAATGTGGTTGTGTAAGAAGTAAATGAGTGTTGTTGTAATGATCTTAAGCTCTATATGTGTTCGTCCATTTATCTATTTTATAGGCTCTTTCAACATTACCCATCACGAAATCATCTAACTTTATATTGAAAGTCTACCAAACATTCATATCTTATCTTCCTACTAATCTATGTATGACTACACCTAATGTCACCTTGGGTCTATATTCATCAATTACATGGATACTTACCATAAATTTTCCTTTTTCAACACAACTCATGAATCCTTGAATGGCACATATTATAAAAGGAAACAAGGTATTCCATAATATTAAAGAAGCATGGAAACAACCATATTGGAATTCATTTAAGAAAACAAGGTAAAAATTCATCTTTGATATAACTTAAGCTAACATTGTTGCTTTCTTAAGTGATACTCACCTAAGTAACAAATCTTGGTTTCTTAAGCAAGACGGATGAGTAATTTTTCTCGTAACTACTTTGTCCTACTCTATTAATTTAAGCTAGCTCCTAGTTTATTTAAGTGACTCTCTTAGCAAAGACATATAATTAATAAACCTATATGCCTTATCTTGCTTAAGCTAACACTTGAGCCTTCTTGATTGATTATATGTAGAGAACTTTTCTCCTCAAATAGTGTACTCATTCTTTATCTTAAGAAAGATAAAGAGATAGTTAATAGTGACTCGGTGTAGTCATTTGTAAATTAGAAGTGACAATGAACTAATTTTCCGATAAAGCATTTGTGAACATTATCTAAACTATTAGATAACCAATTTTCAACATCTAAAAGACTTCATTTTAAGATAAATTTTCCAAATCACTTTTTATTATCTTTATTCAACTTAGTATAAAGCCAACCCTTTTATTTCATAATCATCTACAATGACTAGACCATTTTTTTTTCATTAACGGACATAATTCTGGTTAATCCAAAGAGATCAAGGTGCATAAGCTTAAACGGTATTTAAGTAAAAACAAAGTTTTCATTGTGAATAAATGTTTTAATATAATTGTCTTTCATACTTGTTTCACAAAGAAGATCGCCTTTGAAGGATATATAGGGTGAGCCTCTTACAAGATTGTTTCAATCCCAAGTCCTTTGAAAGAACTGTTAGTATTATGGAGTTTGATTTAGTCCCACATCTCTTAGTATTGTGAGATGTGGTTCTCTATTTTGGTTATATAGCAAAATAGAGAACCACATCTCACAATACTAAATGATGTGGGATTAAATCAAACTCCATAATACTAACAATTATCCCACTTGGAGTTTGATGTACATTATAACCTAGTGTAATGCCTTCATCATCAATTTTCTTGAAGGCCAGTTGAAGCAATATAAAGCCTCAACTTAGTTGTTTTGACAATCTTGGTCAACTTATCAGTTGGATTCTCTACACCTAGAATCTTCAACAAAAACAAGTCTCCATCATTTATCAGATTTATGATAAAATGATACTTCAATTCAATGTGCTTGCATCTAGAATGAAGAATTATATTTTTAGTAAGACAAATAGCATTTTCACTATCATTGAACAACAGAGAGTCATCTTGCTGTTTTCCTAATTCTTTTAAAAGGTTCTTCAACCATATAATGTCCTTTGTTGCTTTTGAGATAGGTACATACTCAACTTCACTAGTTGAGAAGGAGACTCTTCATTGAAGTTTAGACGTCCAACTATTTCTACCATCCAAATCACATCCCAAGTCTGCATCAAAAAACCATTGTAAAGTGGGATTACTTATTCTAAAAGATAAATGCTTCTTTGAAGTACCCTTCAAATATCTCAATATCCACTTCACACCTTCCCAATGTTCCTTTCCGGGATTTGATAGAAACATACTTACAACTCCCACTACATGTGCTATGTTAGGTCTGGTGCAAACCATAACATACATCAAACTCCCTAATGTAGATGCATATGACACTTTAGACATGTGACTTTCTTCTTCATCTGTTTGAGAAAATTATCTTTTTGAAAACTTTAAGTGAGTTCCCAAAGGTGTATTCCTGGTTTTGGCATTTCCAACATTAAATTTGCTAAGCATTTTTTCCACATATTTATCATGAGATGAATTCATAATACCTTCAAATCTATCCCTAGAGATTCTCATACCAAGAATTTGTTTGGCTAGACCAAGGTCCTTCATTTCAAAATTTTCTAACAATTGTTTTTTCAACCTGTCAATTTCTGCGATATTAGCTATAATAATCAACATGTCGTTAACATATAAGGCAAAAATGATATAACTTCAACATATTTCTTCATGTAACAATAATGATCTTTTTCACATATGTGAAATCTTGAGTTTTTCATAAACTCATTAAACTTCTTGTACCATTGTCTCGGTGCTTGTTTCAATCCATACAAACCTTTATGATGCTTGCATACAAGATTCTCTTTGCCTTGTACTTCAAAACCTTTTGGTTGAGTCATAAAGATTTTCTGCTCAAGATCCCCATGTAGGAATACGATTTTGACATATAACTGCTTTAAATGAATTTTTTTTGTAACTATTATACTCAAGATAACTCTGATGGTAGTCATCTTGACAATAGGAATGATAATTTATGTGAAGTCAATTTCCTGTTTCTATTGGAATCCTTTTACTACGAGTGTAGCCTTATATCTTTTATTGCCATCTGGTACTTCTTTTAACCTATAGACCTACCTGTTTTGCAAAACCTTCTTTTCTTCTGGTAGCTTGGTTGAAAACCATGTTTTATTCTTCTGAACAAACTTTATCTCATCTTCAATTGCTAGCTCCCACTTAATAGATTCATCTCCCTGCATAATCTCAGAAAAATGCTTTGGCTCACCCATATGAGTCAACAAGTAATGTATTGAAGGAGTTGCTATAATTGTTCTGGTATTTGTGCAGGTTCTGACTCAGGCTTTAGTTCTAAATTATGGCTTTTGTTGACTACATCACTTTCTAAAATTTCTTCTAATGATACTTGCTCTGACTATTTATTTGAATTTATGGATTCTGTAGTCCTGTCTTTATAAAACATGTTTTCATTAAAAGTAACATGTCTACTTTTGATAATTTTCTTGTTTTGGTCATTCCAAAACCTGTAGCCATTCATATCATATCCATAACCAATGGAGTAACATCGTTTTGCCTTAGGGTCCATTTTATCTATAATATTAGAGTCTAATAAAATATATGAAGCATAACAAAAAACTTTAAGTTGTGAAAGATTTACCTCATTTCCATACCATACTTTTTTAGATAGTCTAAATGAATTGATGGTCCTCTATTTATGAGATAGACCGTTGTCTTTATTACGTATGCCCAAAATACCTTGGGTAGTTCTGATTGGATTCTCATACATCTTGCTCTCTCATTTAAGGTTCAGTTCATTCTTTCTGCCACACCGTTTTGTTTTGGTGCTCCTGGAACTATCTTGATCATTCTGATCCCATTCTTTGAACAAAACTCCTTGAATTGAGTACTGTCATATTCTCCACCATTATCAGACTTCAAACATTTAACCTTTAAACCTGTTTGAGTCTCAACTTCCTCTTTCTACCTTTTAAACATAGAAAACACATCAGATTTATTTTTAAGAGAATAAACACGTACCTTTCTTGTAGAGTCATCAATGAAGGTTACATAATACTATGAACCTCAAAGGAATTTCACTGGAGTTGGCCCCCAAACATCTGTATGCACTAGTTTTAGTCTTTCAACTTTAGATATCTTACTTGTTTTGGAGAAGTTAGCCTTTTTCTGCTTTCCAAAGATACAATGTTCGCAAAGTTCAACATCAACATGCTTCAAGTTAGGTATTTTGCTATGTAAGCAATCTTATGTAAAGCTTGATCTACACATAAAAATAAAATATTTCCTAGTGTAGTCGTGAAAGTAGGCATACACATTGTACGTTGAACCACATTAAATTCTCATGTCGTTTATTTTCCTCTCCTTTATTGTTTCCTTTATTATCTTGTACCTAACAAGAGCATCATTAGGATCAATTACCATATTTAAGGTATTGTCTACTATTAAGCTGAGAGCATCATCGCAATTTTTCCTTAAAAGAAACCTAGAGGATTTAAGGAGGAAGGTATAATAAAATTGCTATTGGTCTCGAATTCTAAACAATGTGAAACTATTGGACTTACGGGAAGAAACCTCTTAGTTAAGGGCTAAAAGAAACGTGGGTTCATTTTTGAAACCAGTTTTCCATTCCCAACAGACGGGGCCAATGTTCCTATCCCATGTTTATTGAGATAACATTTTTAAGGTCAATCACCTTATCCAGGGTATTTTTAAATGACTTTGGTTTGCTATGATGGTCATTTATATTTAAATGACTTCATATTACTTTGATCCGATGCGATGGTCATTCTTTTTAAATGATATTTGATTACTATGATGGTAGTTTATTTTCAAACAATTTGTATTACTTTGATCCTATGTGATGGTCACTTATTTTCAAATGACTTCGAATTACTATGATTGTGGTTTAATTTAAAACAAATTCATATTAATATGATGGTTGTTTATTTTGATATGACTTCGTATTATTTTGATTGGATGTATGGTAAGTTATTTTAAAACAATTTCTAATTATTGTGATGGTAATTTATTTTCAAACAACTTATTACTTTGATCTAATGTGATGGTCATTTATTTTCAAATGACTTTGGATTGTTGTGATAGTTGTTTATTTTCAAATAACTTTAGATTAATATGATGGTCGTTTATTGTCTAACGTCATCAAACTACTTTCATTCAATATGATGGTCGTTTATTTTCAAATGAATTCAAGTTAAGCACACCATCATATTACTTTGATCTAATGTAATGACTGTTTATTTTATAATGACTTGGTCATGGAATTACTTTGATTTGATGTGATGATTGTTTAGTTTTCAAACAAGTTTGTATTACATTGATTTGACTTTGGATTATTGTAGTGGTAATTTATTTTCAAATGACTTTGGATTAATATTCATTTATTTTCAAATGATTTCACCATCAAATGACTTTGATTTGATGTGATGGCCGTTTATTTTCAAACGACTTTAAATCAAGCATAACATTGGATTACATTGACTTGATGTAATGGTCATGTATTTTCAAATGACGTGGTTATTATATTACTTTGCTTCGATGTGATAGTAATTTATTTTCAAATAACTTGCTCATTAGATTACTTTGATATGATGTGATGGTTTTTTTATTTCCAAACGACTTTGTCATGACATTACTTAGGCTTCTTTGTTGGTCATTTATTTTTAAAGGACTTTACATTAAGAACAACACTTGCTTAATGGGTGGGTCTTGTAGTTAAGCTCCCTTCTGCCTTTGTAATTGAGGGCCAATCTTCGTCTAGCCTGAAGAAACCTTGCCATGCCTTCGTCACCTTTAGGAAGGCGTATACCCGATATAAACTATTTACTTGAGACGATCCCTTAGCCCGTAAGTCTTAGCACAAAGTTAGAATTGTAACTCTTTCATATTAGTATCTCATTGAGGGCTCGAGCTTCCTCGAAGAAGGCCTTCTTTGCTCTGCTTCTAAGCTACACAAGAAAGCCCATAGGCAATCACTACAAGGAAATCATAAATTACCGATGATATTTTATTGACGATCTAAATATTTTGGTAATAACAAATTTCTGACAGAATTATCAACTATTATCTTTGTTTAAATTATTGATATAAATATTCGTTGATAATATCCATCAGTAGTTTTGCGGTAGTTTTGCAAGTTGTTCGTCTGTATTTCGTCGATATTGGCTTAATTACCAACGAATAAAATTTGTCATTAAATTACTATATGAAAGGACATTAAAATTTAAGATTCCCTCAACATTTTAGTTTCTCCTTAAAAGGCGAATAAAAAAAATGCGAATTAGCAAAAACCAACCCTATTTTGACCTTACCTTGGCCCTACAATGACACTGACATGACCCTGTCGTGACATTCAAGGCTTGAGCGAGGTGTCTTCTTTTTCGTGACTTGAGGGAGGCTTGTCATCAAGGGACCCTGCCACATTTGCTGTCTCTCTTGCTGTTGAGGGACTCCCATGTGTTGGATTGCGCGGGTGAATTCTAGGTTTGTTTTGAGTTCATTAATTGGTGCACTATTGCATTTTTTAAGTTTATTTTTTGGTGAGTGTGACAATCTTGGTATATATTGGGTTCTCAATTACATCTATTGTTTAAATTCATTTGTTGTTATTTTCATTTGATTGAGGTATTCTTTTGATGCAACATTGGTGCAATGATTCTAGAATATGATTGTTTTGCTACTTTTGTTTTGATGGATACCTGAGGGTAAGGTTCTATAATAGTGTTTCATTGTTTGTTTTGGGTTAGGTTGTGAGTAAAAATGTGAACTTACTACGCTACATCAGATTCATGAGATCTAGTTCCATTGCCACCGGGAAAACATCCTATTGGATCTTGATAGGTATATAAAATTAAGACAAAAATCAGATGGCTCAGTTGAAAGGTATAAAGCTAGGCTTGTTGCTAAAGGATATACCTAAAAGTAAGGCATGGATTATGGGGAAACCTTTGGTCCTGTGTCAAAGATGACTACTGTTCATACCTTGATTATTGTTGCTTTTATTTTTCAATGGAAGATTTTTCAAGTGGATGTGAAGAATGCCTTTTTGAATGAGGATCTACATGATTCCACCACCAAGTGTCACAAATCTGGTAAAGTTTGCAAACTTCAAAAAGTCCTTTATGGTCCTAAACAAGAACCTCGTGCTTGGTTCTAAAAGTTTTCTACATTAATTATTTTTCTTGGTTTTGTTGCTAGACATCATTATTCTATATTATTTTTCAGGAAAACCAATGCAAGACATATTTGTTAGCACAAATGACTTGGATGATTTGGTGCTTGAAAATGTGATGAAGATACATGGTGGAAATTGAAAAGAAAAAAAGAATCACCGAATAAAAATGACAAGAAACACAATGGAAGCAAAAAAAATGGTGCTGAAACGTAAAGGAAAGCTAGCAAAAGATGTGAACCATAGCAAGCAAGGAAATCTACAAATAGAGTATAGAACACTCTTGTAGTCTCATAGTTGCATGGAATCAATGGAGAAACACAATATAATAGACAATGAACGGTAAATGTGAAAGAGAAAAACAAAATAGAAGGAGAAGAAGATGAGAATAAGACGGAAAAATGAAGGAAACACAAGACTAGGAAAGAACCTTACCAAACCTTGAGAGACCATGGTTTGATGGCTCTTGATACCATTATGGTGGAGCTCCAAAGGTGCATGAAGAGTTCCATGGGCAGCAAAAATGGATGAAGGAATGAAGGCAAGTTGGAAGGCACTTGCAAGCAATGGAAGGTGAAAGAGGTGATAGGATTTCCTAATCTATGCTAGCCTAAGGAAGTTGGCTAGAGGTAGAGAGAGGAAATCTTTAGAAAGTTGTGACTCTCAAAGGCAATAGAGGGAGGAGTGCTCTCAACTCAAGTTGCATGTATTGCATAAAATTTCCAGAGTGTCTACAAATGAGTGAAATTTTGGCTTTTATATGAAGCCATTTACACATGAGAAAGGAGAGCCATTGAATGGAGTGAGCCTTGATCTTGGCCCTTAGATCAAGCTTGGAGAAGGAGACAAGATCACGCCCCTTGGATCTTGGCTTGAAGAACAAGAAGGATTCTTAGCCTTTAGATGTGATGACCAACCTTAGTCAAACTATGAAGCAAATGAGCCTCCTTGTCTTGATAATCTCAGCCATGTATGAAGAGAATTGGGCCAAGACCAATTTGAACCCATCCTATGTTCCTTTCATGTCTTATGTATTATTGGAAAGCAAACCCAAACAATGGCCCAATTTAAATCTACACTACTAGATTTAAATGCACTTCTTCAAGTCTTTGTGATCTCTTTGGCCCATGTAAAGAATGTGAGAAGCCCATTGATTTTGTGATCATCTAATGGGAGGCCCTTTTAAATCTTTTTCATCATTGATCTTGTAATTGAGCCTTTTAATGGGCTTGGGCTTGGGCTTGAAGGTGCAATTGGGCTTGGTGGGGTCACATCACTATTGCCTTGGAACATGTTGGAACCATGCTTAAATTGATGAAGATGTGAAGATTTGATGTTTCACGTGTTGTTCAAGCCTCGTATGCGTGAGCTTTATCTGGTTTAGTCATGAGGAAAAATAGCTTGATGATTGAAGTTCATATTGTAAACCATTTTGCATTGTATAGATGTACATGGCCTTATTTGTGTCTTTTAATATGTTGAATTGTTTTTCAACTGGTCAAATGATGTCTTTTAATCTATTGAATGGATTTTTAACATATTAAAAGGTTTGCTGAAGTAGTTTTAATTGTTACATATTCAATCAGTTGATTTATTTTGTAATCGATTGATTTCACTTAAGTTAAGTGAAATCAACCAATTGATTTGAAAATTAACCTGTTGAATTTCATAACAATTTGACATTAAAGTCAGTTTTTCTCAAGGGAGAGGTAAGACTTATCATTTTAACCAAAAAAACTGTTTGGAATCATTGGAATACTCTCTCTTTCGTGATCATACATATGTATAGTTGTTGAAAATTGATCTTGGATCATTCCTTGGAGTTTTTTTCTTAGTTTTTGAAGCTTGGAGGAAGAGGCTTGGTAGGCTAGATTGTGTTACCACTCATGTTTTGATCTTTCTCAAGCTTTTGGGTTGTTCTTGGTTGTTTTCTATGTCTACAAGCATAGTCTTGTTGTGCTTGTGTTCATTTTTATGTGATTCAAGAGTCATAGGTGGCTGTTTTGCATATTTTGAAAATGTAATCTTGTTAACTTTGTAAACCTTTCGAAATAGTGCAAGTAAAGCTCGGTTTGCTCTGACTAACTAGATGTAGCTTAAATTTGAGTGAACTAGTATAAAAATCTTGTTCTTTGTGGTTGTCTCTAACTCTTCTAACTTGTTTAGTACTTTAAAGTTTAAAGAAATTTTAATTGAACCACCTTTTTGATATTCTTATGTGTTCTTGAAGCTTTGCTCATGTTTGTATAACTCATTTGAATCAATCTTGTTTGATCTTTCATGTTGTTTCTAGTTTAAATCATCAATTTGTATTTCTGCAGTTTTCCTAGTTTTTCAGCCGACTATTTTTGTGATTTAATCTATTGATTAACACAATACTATATCTATTTAATGAAATCAATTGACTGTCTTTGTTTTTGATCGGTTGAAAGTGTGCAATCCAATAGCATTTGCATCCTTACTTTGTGGTTGATTTGATTCAAGTTAAAACTGTTTTAGGCATATAAAAGTTACCTTATTTCTTAACTAACCAATTCAACCCCCTTCTTGGACTTTCAACCATTTCAATACTCACAATATTTTTCTATCTTTATATGTTAATGATATGATTATTACTGGTTTTAATTATGATGAAATTGCATATTTAAAAATTACATTATCCCATCGTTTTGCTATGAAAGATTTGAGTGTGCTGCGTTGTTTTTCGGGTATTGAGGTTGCTTTTGTTAGTAATGAAATGGTTGTTTAAGCCATGAAGGGGGGATGGGGGTTGAATTGGCTATATAAAACTTTTTCAAAAGCTTAAAACCCCTTTTGATTGAATCAAATAGACCACAAAATTTGAATGCAAAAGTTGCATGACAATACACTTTAAACCGGTCAAAAATAAAAACAACAGGTTAGTCTGTTCATACACTTATGAATCAGTTGATTAAAATTTCAAAAAAATCAGCTAAAATACTGGGAAATTATGTAGAATGTAGATTTCACGAATTTGACTCAAACAACCTACTTTCTCACATAAGATTCGTTCCAAATAGTATTTCTAACAAGATTACACTATCAGATTACACAGAAACACATTTAAACATAATAAAGAATGATTTGCTTGGTTTTCTAGAGATTTTAAAGTGAGCAAGATGAGGGAAATAGAGTTGGACAATTGATTTTATATTGGTTCACTCAATCACAGAGCTACATCCAGTTTACAAGGACAACCTGAACCTGGTTTCCACTATTATCAAAAGTTTTACAAATCACACACCAAGATTACACTTTTGAACAATAAACAACACCAAGATTTTTTACTCAAACAAAAATCTAAACTACAACCCTGTAAGAATCACACTTACAGATCTGGAATCACACAAGGGGCACAACCAGAGGCACAAGAACTACAAAACTTGATGGTGACTCTCCCTAGCCAACCATACACGAGTTCTTCAAGCTTTTACCAAGACAAAATGCCTCCAAGATCAATTAAGATCTTCAATCTTCTATTGGTAGCTGTGTGATTCAGAGGGACAACGAGTTTTCTAGTGATGAATGATAGGTTATTGTGCTAAAAAAACTCAAAATCGTGTCTTTGCTCTCTAAAACACAACTTATATAGTCCGGTCTTAAGTGAAATCAATCAGTTGAATTTTCCGTACAATCTGTTGATTTCACTTGACTTACACTATGCCAAATTTGGCAATAGACAGCATTTTTTTCTCAATAGATAGCGCTTTTTAGGCGCTATCTATTGGAGCAGTATCTATTAATAGACATCACTTGTAAAAAAGCGCTGTCTAATGACACTTGATAGATAGCGCTTGTCTAAACAAGCAGTATCTATATATTTTTTAATAGATAGCACTTTCTTTAGAAAATGTTGTCTATCAAAGCTCTTATAGACAACACTTGACTAAATAAGCGTTGTCTATCTATTCCTAATTTTGGCGTAGTGTTAAGTGAAATTAGTCAATTGAAAAACAATTCAACTGATTATCAAATCTTTGCACCAAGCATGCTTGTGCTAACAGATTCTTCTTCCAAAGGGTTATCTTTTGCTCAATCCAAGTATATTGTTGACCTATTTGAACATGCTCAACTTACTGACAACAAGATTGTTTTTGGGAGTCTAGCTTATCTTACTTTGACTCATCCAAACATTGCACATGATGTTCATGTTGTTAGTCAATTTGTTTCAGCTCTAATAATAGTTCATCAAGGTGTTTTTCTTCATATTCTCATGTATCTTCGGGACCAATTTCAGTCTCTTTTGCTTTCTTCTATGTCATCTTTATCCTTGTGTGCCTATTGTGATGCAAATTAGAATGGTGATCCTAATGATTGAAATTCCACTACTGGGTGGTTTATTTTTCATGGTGATTCACTTATATCATGGAAGAGTAAGAAATAAGATGTTACATCTCGATCGTCCACAAAAGTTAAGTATCGCGCCATAACTTTGACTACTTGTGAGATTATTTGGTTACATTAGTTACTTGTAGATATGAGTGTCTATTTTGAAAGATCCTACACCTCTACATTGTGACAATAAAAGTGTTATTTAGATTGCTCGCAACATTTCTTTTATGATCGAACCAAGCATATTGAAACAAATTGCCATTTTACTCGTCATCATCTTCAACTTGTCACTATATCTTTACCCTTTGTTCCTTCGGCTCTACAGATTACAGATATATTTACCAATCCGCACCTGTTCTACGCTTTCATTTTTTATTTGATGAACACTCAATGCATTTAGCCTTAGGATTATGAGTTTGAGGCGGATGCTAGTATAGGCCCATGTTCTAGGCTCATTTACTTATGGCTTCCAGGGTTAGATGTGTGTATTATATAACACACTTGTAACATTTTATACACAATCAATAATACACAATCCTCTTGTTCATATATTTCTTTGTTTTCTACAAATATAATACATAGTCGTAAAACATAGTTTTTGCACTACTGTAACTCTTATCTTTTATAGCTTTATTTATGTTTTTAGATTTAATTTAAGAAATTAATGCCTTTTAATTCATGAGATTTGATATTGTAGTTACTCATTTCTTTAGATCGCCTATTATAACATCTAGAGGATGTTTTTTCTTTATATGAGTTGAATGTTCCCCTTCTTCCTTAGGAGTGTTTGGTGAGTTGTCTTAGGAGTTGTCTAATGCACTATGTTTTCTTTCGTGATAGATTGTCCATTGATTGGTCGTTTACTGTTGGATCGTCTGTTCATGTCTTTGGTCTTTGCACCTACATGTCAAAACTAATGGAGTCTTCCAGCTTTGATAATTTCTTAGTAGGCTTATAATCATTAAATCTCACATGTATGGCTTCTTCAATCTCACATGTTGGACGTCTCTGAATAACCAAGTAGGATACCTTCATGACTTCTAGAGTCAAATTTTCCTATGTTATGTTTCATATTTAAAATAAAGCATCAAATACCAAAGAGATGAAAATAAGAAATGTTGGATTTCTTGTCCTTCCACAATTCATAGTGAGTCTTTTAAAGCAAGGCTCTAATGTAAGTTCTAATTTGTAAATAGCAGGTTGTATTGATTGCCTTTACCCATAAATGCTAAGGACTGGAATTTGCATTTGACATTGTTCTTACTATCTCTTGTAATGCTTGACTTTTTCGTTGCACAACATAATTTTACTACGGTGTTCTTAAAGTGAATAAATTATGTTTTACTCCAAAATTTTTAAATACCTCATAAAAAGTTTTATTTTGAAATTCTCCACCATGATCACTTATAACAGAAATAATTGTTAGGCCTTTTCCATTTTGAATTTATCTTAGAAATTTACTAGAGACTTTGTAACACTCATCCTTATGGCGTAAGAATTTCACCCATGTCCATTTGGTGTAGTTGAAAAGTATCTAAGCCATTTGAATTTTCACATGATTTTGAGACTTATAATGCATGAATTGTTCATATTATCCATTAATTCATCCCTATTTAGCTTCATATTACAAAATAAGGTATGAAAAAGTAGGTAGTTATGAAACTAATGTTATTTTGATGTATTTCAGTGAGTATTAGAGGTTATTGATGGTGTAGCTGAGTCACAAACATTGGCATTGAACACAAAGATTTCAAGTTTTGGCCTTGTAGTTAAGCATAACTGTTTTGGTGTTGAGCCACACATGAAAACTATCAACATGAGAAACCCCGAAGTACCAAATTTGGAGATAAGCCATCATATAAACTTTCCAAGGGAGGTAACCTCAAGTGCTGACCACTAGGACAAAGGGTTGAGTTAGAAAGGAAAACCACCTTGGAGGAAACCCTTGTTACTAAGAACCAATTAAATGAAGCTAAACGCTGACTTGGAACTCTATAAAAATAAGGTATAACCTTAATTTAGGATATCACTTCCATAACTTCTTTAGGTATATTCTCTATTAAATTAGAATAGTTTTTCTAGAGACATAGGTGATGTGAATAATCTTAAATTATGGTCCAATCAAATCTCCTCCTACCTTTAGATACTAGGAATATATCTAAGGCTCTAGTTGGATACAAAGTCTTGTACTTAAGGCAAAGACTCATTTAATCAAGAGTTGAGGAATCACACTAATTTTGAAGTCTTTTGGTTCTAGATGTTAGGGATGGATCTAGAATTACCTTAGAGAATTCCCAAGACATTGAATGATCTATATAATTAAATAATAATGATTAATAATAGTGCAACAAAGGAAGGTCAAATGAAATCTAAGCTCAACACATTTTTACTATTGCATTTCTTAAAACTCAATTAACTTTGTTTAAATACTCATTAAAATTACAACAACACTATTCCATTGAATGTAATTCAGATTTAAATGTTGGATGATCCAAACAAATCCCTATAGATACGACACTTGATTAATACTATAAATGCACCCAATACACTTGCTAGAACTAATTTGAACTAAACAATCAATAAGGTTTTGGCACCATTGTCAAGGATTTGGCTAAGATAAATATTTTAATCAGATTAGATTGTTGTATAAATATGTGTAGATAACATTAACATATTCAATTATATTCTTTTATTTATTGTATACTTTGTTATGCTCAATTGGTTTTTAAGTTGTTCTTGTATGCAAAGAAGAAAACAAAATCAAACCTTGCTACTTGACCCTAAAATATAAAGGGATGCAAGAAGGAAACAAAAGCAATAAGCAATCTCACCCCAATCAAAGCTTGACCAGTTGTGAGGATGTTGAAAAAAAGTTCCTAGCCAAGTTCTTTCCTCCAACTAGATACTTGAAGCCAAATAAGCTATTTCCACCTTCTCACAAAGGAATCATGAGCCACTATGTGAAGTATGACAAAGATTCAAGTTATTATTTAGAAAATGCCCTAACCATGGCTTTGATGATGTAGCTTAGCTAACATGTTCTACAATGGGCTGAAACCACACATAAATATATTATTAGATGGTTGTGCAAGTGGATCCATGATGACAAGGAGTGCTGAAGAAGCCATGACAATCATAATAGCTTTAATTGTTTGTGATTATAAGGCACAACATGATAAGAGCTAGCAAAAAAGAAGAAGAAGGGAATTATGCAATTAGATACAAAAAAAATGCTATCTTGGCTCAAAATAACCTTATCTCACAACAAATGGAGGAGCTAAAAAATCATATGACAAAAATATGCAGAATGGAGCATCTACACAAAATTCATCTCAGTAGGTAATGACATGTGATTTCAATGTTGGAAATCATCTTAATGGTCACTGCTCGATGACAGAACCACTTCAAGAAGAGCAAGCTAACTATATGAGCAATTAGAGAAGGCCAGACAACTATGGTAATAATTTCAACTAGAGTTCAAGATGGAAAAATAACCAAAATCAATTTTCTGGATGGAAACAAGAAGCTAGACTTGCATCAAGACAACCACAACAAGCACCACATTAGAGTCAACAACCTGTGCAACAAGAAAAATTGTCCAAGATGGAAGATACATTGACACAATTCATTCTAGTGTCAACAACAAACAAGAAAAACACAAAGGGATCCATAGAAAATCTAGAGATTCAAGTTAGACAGCTAGCTGAACAAATGGCTGAGCAGTAGGAAGGATAGTTCTCAACAAACACCAAGGTGAACCCCAATGAGCAATGGAAGACCATCGTTATCAGGTAGGGGGATTGGTGATAGTTTAGGGAGACCAATGGAAGCGACAACCAACAATTAAAATCGCCAATGGAAATAATGCTTGACCCAGGGTATGATGACACTGACTTTAGTAGTTAAGCACTGTTGGGAAATCACGCACTAAAAATAATAATCTCTTCAAGCGGAAGCACACCCACAAATAAGAGCAGAAAAATAAATAGGTATAATTAGTCGTATAATACCTAGTCTGGGGCTAGGGTGTCAAATAGGTACCCGGTTTAAAAAAAGTGTCAATTGCATCCCAACTTTTGAAAAAGTGCTTCAATTAGGTCCCTTTCAAACAGAGTTGACTAACGCTGTTAGTCAACGTGCCACGTGTCAGTCTATGGTTTTTTTGATTTTTTTTGATTTTTTTAAAATTTTTAAAATATTTTTTTTAAAATTTTTAATTTTTTTTTAAATTTTTTGAAAAAAAAATAAAAATGCCACGTGCAAGTCCTTGTGTGTGACACGTGGCATTGTCAGTGCCACATGGCATTGCAATGCCACGTGTTAGTATCACTATCAGATGTCATTGTGTTGATTTCGATTTAGTCTCTATATATGTCTTTTTGTTTCAATTTAGTATCTAAGTATGTGCATCTGATTCAATTTTGTCCCAATTTTTTTTAATAATTAAAATATTTTTGTAATCCATTTTTTATAAGATTAAAAATAATTAAGTATAAATATTTTTACAAAATTAAGTACTAATATTTATATTGTTCCTCTCAATTTTAGACCAAATTTATTATTTATATAAATATTATACTAATATTTTTTATTAAAAACGACTTTTTAACATATTACTTTATTAATTACTTTTTTATTAAGTACTCATGTTTTGTTAATTTTTTTTAAATAGAACAATATTGTCTCTTACTAATTTTAAACAAAAAATTTCTATTGGTTTGAATGTTATACTAATTTTTTTTTATTATTAAAAATGACTTTTACCACTAAATTTTGATATAAATATCAAATACTTAATTTTTGTTAAACTTTTATACATAATTACTTTTCATTTTATAAAAAATGGATTTTAATTATTAAAAAAAATTGGGACAAAATTGACTCAGATACACATACTTAGGTACTAAATTGAAACAAAAAAAATATATGGGGACTAAATCGAAATCAACACAATGGCATCTGATAGTGATACTGACACGTGGCACTAACAATGCCACGTGGCATTGACAATGCCACGTGTCACACACAAGGAATTGACACGTGGCATTTTTTTTTTCAAAAAATAAAAAAAAAATTTAAAAATTTTAAAAAAATTTTAAAAAAAATCAAAAAAACCACATACTGACATGTGACACGTTGACTAATGGCGTTAGTCAACTCTGTCTGAAAGGGACCTAATTGAAGCATTTTTTCAAAAGTTGAGAGGCAATTGACACTTTTTTAAAACCAGGTACCTATTTGACACCCTAACCCTAAACTGAGTACTATACGACTAATTATACCAAATAAATAAAAGCACACAGGAAATTTAACGTGGTTCGGCACCTCAAGGCCTACATCCACAAACACTCACAAACACTCAACAATAAGTATTATCACCCAAGTGCAATTTTTCTAGAAAAAATTGCAAACCTTCTTACAATTTTTTATAGACCAAAACTGCAAACCCTTCATAGTGCAATTTTTGTAAAATTGCAAACCCTTCATAATGCAATTTTTCTAGTAAAAGTTGCGAACTTTCCAATGACACACAACTACCCAAGTCTCCTCATACACCTAAGAGACCTATTAAGTTGCAGTGACAACTTCAAAACCAACACTTTACTTTTATAATATTTTTCTGCTACTCTTTTCTTCATATTCTCGATGTGGGACTTTGATGAATAGTCACTTGAGAACTAACAAGCACGAGGTAGAGAGGCGATGCACACGGTAGAGGCATGGAGGTATGATAGAGATAAGGAGGTGCGGAGATGTAGAGACGTGGTAGAGGCGGAGAGGCATGTAAAGGCGAGGTGTTGTGGAGGTGAGGACATATATAGAGGGGTGCATAGAGGTGTGGAGAATGAAATCTAAGGAGAAGACACGAAACCATGGAGAATAACACTAAAGAACCAATGGTTGAATGAAGCACCGATAGAGAAGATAATATATGCTTAGAGTTGGCTATTAGAGAGGTGAGATACAGAAGATAAAAACATGTGAACAAAAATTATTCGCAATGAAGGAGGGGGCACACATCAAAGCTGATTGGGGTTACTGCATCATTTCCCCAACACAATCAATGTAGTATCAAATAAAAGATATTTGTTTTGCTCGCCAAGTTATTACATCGATTCCTTCATAAAACTGATGTAGAATGTGTAGTTAGAATTTATTTTTTCTCCAACAACTACTATCGATCTGTAAGAACTGATGTAGAATGTCATTTAAGATTTTTTTTTCCTATCGGACAATATTAGATCAGATGGATACTAAACTATTCTAGTAATTTGTTTTTTACTTGCACTCCTACTACATCAATTGTTTATTTAGTCGATGTAGAATGTCAGTTTTAGTAATAACTGATGTAATATATAATTCAATACAAAATTATAATTGCATTTGTTTACACCAATTTTTTTCACTGATGTAAAATATCCTTATTGGTTCAAATTTGCTTTAAAATTAATTTTTATATTTGAATATAATTTTGAAAAATATAATGTTACATGAGTTTCTGTCCAACTATTTATTAACAAATTATAGCATGTTATGATTACAAAATTGTGATCTCACATTCAAATTGAATAATATTCTTGCACACATAATAGTAATACTAGTAGAGATTTGTGGTAGGAAACTTTTCTATCTTGCCTCAAATAATGTCTCAGATATTTTGTTGAGAGAATACACATCATAATTTCTTGGAGAAGAATCTGTCATGGTCAACTTATTTGTTCCTGGGTAAAATCCAGGTTGACTTGGCTCAGGCAATAAATTTTCACTATTCAACATTAAAACTACGGAAGACATGGTTGGCCTATCCTCTGATCTATGTTGTACGCATAACAAACCAATATGAATATATCTTAACATTTTTGATAGTTCAACTTGACTGTTCACCGAGCCATCCATTAGTTCCATGGGCCTTTTTTCAATCCATAGTCTCCATGCCTGTGAAAAAGAATAATTGAAACAATGTTAATAGATAATTTCATTTTCTTGTTGGAAACTTAATCAAACAATGTTCATCGTTTCAAGAAGGATCTTGGCGTTTCATTTTTTTTCTTTTAAGGGAATTTATCAGGAAGAGATTATATATATATATATATATATATATATATATATATATATATATATATATATATATATATATGTTACGTAAGTCAAACTAATATAAGAAATTGACAGAATACTTTATCTAAAATCTCAAAACATTGAGTTTATGAGTTTGTTTTGTTTTTCTTATATAATGTTTAATTT
>Ga0209589_1002862_pt1 | contig 30100 bp, 9 predicted proteins | sample CowpeawhiteBW_FD_187525 | JGI IMG/M metagenome (GOLD analysis project Ga0209589, IMG submission 187525) | Root nodule microbial communities of legume samples collected from California USA - Cow pea white BW (SPAdes) (version 2) | ecosystem: Host-associated > Plants > Roots > Nodule | place: USA...
TTAATGCAACTTGCAATAGCATGGAGCTTATATATACCAAGTTTCTGGGACCATTAATTATACACTAAAGGAAAAAAACAATATATATATATATATATATATATATATATATATATATATATATATGACGTGGAAAGCATATCAATCTTATGACAAAAATGCAAAAAGAAGATCATACATAAATAGTCATTAACTTAATGACTACATGACACTGTAGACATGCACATAATTAAGAATATGCAGGATCTTCAAATTTTAAAAAAGTATCTGTTATCTTTTAATTATCCTATGTATATAAATGAGATTCCCGATGGAAAGTGCACATGAATGAAACTTTATATGCAAAGAGAGAGATTGGTGTAGTGATGATAGTTTCCTTTCCTTTAAGGGAAAATTGATTGTGGATGATATAGACTAAATAGGGTTTACACATAAACCGGAAGATTCAATTACTGATTATTAGATAACAAAGTCTCTGTGTAACTTATTTTTCCCTAACTTTTGTCATTTCATCTTCCTTTTGACTCATATAAATGAAAAAGCACTTCATATATATATATAATCACTTTGTTTCTGTTTTACTTCACAGTCCTTTGCTGTTTCGCTAAGTAAAGCTTTGATGGTCAAAAGGGAGGGTGGAAAAGCAAAAAGGAGAAGTGGAATTGAAAACCTGATTAATAAAGATAAAAAGATTAAAGAATGTTTCAGAATTTAATGCAACAATTTTGATAGGTGAACCAATATATGTGCACTTTCCATATGCTGAAAGTGATGATCTCAAAAGAGTAAATACATACCAAATTACCAATGTTATGTAATTCTACCATTATTAGCTGCACTTTAGCCAATCATATTGAGACACATACAAGATTAACACTAACATTCGAAAGACATAAGAATGATTTAATGAATTAAAGTAAAAATGGAAGAAAATATGGGTTCAACTCGATTAAAAAAAAAAGTTGAAAGAGATGAAAACTCTCTCCTTAATACTCAGTAGACGCAGAAAGAAGTGTGTTTGTTTTAATTTATTTACGGAAAAAATGTAAGGATAGAAATGTGATCATGTATACTTTTTGTTCTCTTTCAATTACGTGAAGAAAGAAAAAAAAGTCACGAAAAACTTATCAAATTATACATTTATCCTTTTAATTTACACATAATATTATAATATGATAAATTATACGAAAAAAAACATGACATAATGTTATATAATATATGCCGTAATTATACTAGTGATTATAAAATAATAATAATGATAATTAAAAAAGTTCATAATAAGTAATGTGTTATACAAATCTATTGTACTTTTTATACGTATTTGTTTTAGGTGTATTGAGATACTACCATGTTATCAATATCGTACTGCCTTGTTTTCTGTTTAATTATTTGTTTCCTATTTGATTTTATTTTCCTTAAATACTTTTATCATATCATTAATTTCCTTGTGGTTTGATCATAAAACTTAGCTTTTCGGTAATTATTCAAACTTTTGTATATATTTATAAATGAAATAAACAATTGTGTAATGATAAAAATGAAAATCGTTTCATCTAATTACACTATCAAAACATCATTAATATCGCGAGAAAATCAAATTTTGTATAATTTGATTAACATTTATCATAAAAATAAAATGTTCTTTTCTATATCTATCACTACTAAAAAAACTCATATTTTCTGCCAATTTTGTTTTGAATTTTTTTTTATAGAAAATACTTATAAATTTTGTTATGAAAAAAAAATTGTAGGAAATTGCTGCTACTTTTTTTGCAAAATATTTTGTATAAAACACTTTTCGTAGCAAATTTTATAGGAAATACTTGCGAATTTTATAATTTTGCATGAAATAAATACTCACTAAAGAATTACCTATCAATTAAAATTCTTAGAAAAAATAGCAGGAAAAAGTCTTTTCTTGCAAATTTTTTTAACAAATTTGTAAGAAAATTCTCATGTAATATTAAAATTTGTAGTAGTGTATCTATCTATATCTTTATATATATATATATATATATATATATATATATATATATATATATTTATATATATATATATATATATATATATATATATATATATATATATATTTGTTAATGTTTTCTTAAGATTTTGGTTGATTACTAAAATGATTACTCACTTCTATGAAAACTTTGCTTGGAATAATTTTTGTTAACATATTAATTAGAACTATCAAGACCCTTTAGGTTATAAATGCATGGTTTATGGTTTTTGGATTTAGGGAGATAATGAAGCAGTTTTGAAAAGGATAACAAGTGAAGGGGCATGAAATTTATGCATTCTAAATAAAAAGATTAAGATACTTAAAAGAGGATCTAAAGATTTGGGATAAAGAGGTTTTGGGGAACATGAAACTTTAAAAACAAAAGTTGATTGAGAAAATAAGTGTATTGGTTGGTTGGATAAAGAAGAGTACCTGGATGGTGAGAGTGAGAGAAAGGAAGAGTGATTTTGCATAGTTGAACAAAGTAAATCTCAGACAGAAAGCCAAACAAGACCCCAAAGCGATGTGGATAACTTTCCAATTCAAAATAATTCCGTACATACATGACTTGGAGGAGGTTAAAATGGAAAAGGGGATTTCATATACAAGGAACATGGACTAAGGAAACCAACGAGGATAAACAAGGTTGTTAAAGATTTCTTTCAACCATGATTTGTAGAAATGGAGGGTAATAAATCAATGTATCAATTTTCCTTCACCAATGCAATGCTTATAACTATATTCCAAGAGAAGGGGTAAAGGAGGCAGTCTAGGACTATGAGAGTTCTAAAAATCTTGGACATGATGGGTTTAATTTTAGCTTCATAAATACTTTTTGAGAAATCTTTAGAGACAATATAATGTCATCTACGAAATGCTATTTTTATTGTTATGATCATTAGTGTAGAGGAAGTAATACATCATTCATTATTTTGATTTCAAAAGTGGACAATCTTCAAGATTTGAATGAATATATAAACTCATTCTTTTTTATAGATGAATATATGCATAAATTTCTATCTAATTTATGAAACTCAAAGTGTTCCTTAGGAGAAGAAATTTTTTAGATGATGTTATCAATATCGAATGAATGCTAACATAAGGTTTTCTATATGTATGTTATTTTAAAATTTTTAGATCTATTACAAGTCAGACATAATTATTGAACACATAAATTTATGTTTGTTACAAAAAAAATTCCTAATGTAAATTGAAGTTTGTTATTAAGTCAATAAATGTTAATTTTTAAATTTTTTTTCTCAAATATACACCAAATTTAGAGAGAATTGTAGCCTCTCCCATGTATGTAAAAATCAGGAATGAATATACTAGTCATGTGATATATTAATTCATTTATCTATACTCCCAAATCTCTATTTACCTTTATTGAGAGTCCAAAAAAATAATTTCACTACAACAAAATTCACTTTAGACAACGGTATAAAACTGTGATCAAAATTATAAAAATCGTTGTCTAAAGATTAGACCGCAGTTTTTTAGACATGGGATGAGTGTAGCTATAAGTAATAGACAACGGTTTTTAGTACGACAATACTTTTAAAATCGTTGCTTAAAACCCTCACAATAGACAATATTTTATCAGCTTGATTTTATATCTCACAAATATTTTTAGACCACATTTTTACCGATTTTGCCCACATAGTTTAAAACAAAAGTTATATAATCATGTCCTTTCATGATATTTAAACAACATTCATAAAAATGTTGTTTATTATATATTTAGATCACATTTATTTAGTCGTTGTCTAATGTGGTCTAAATTACAAAATGTTGTAGTGTTCAAAAGCAACATACATTGCCTCCACTCTTAAGACAATATCATAGGAAGATTAATCCTACTAGTTGTTAATAAAATTAGTTATGTTATATTATGTGTACCTATGATTGAAAGCACAACTCTCGTGTTGAATGGAGAAAAGGACCATTAAAATGACATGCGAGATTATGACAACATAACCTACAAAAGTAATGTAGAGTTTTAAAATGTGTGGATAGAAATAATGGTTGTGAAAGATGTTTAGTAGGCTTACTTTCATGGAGTTCTTTTATCTTAGGGTTAAGTATATTTTTATTCCCTTAACTTTCAGTGAAAATCGAAATTAGTTCATTGTCCATTTTCGAAATTTTGGTACAATTTAGCCCCACAACTTTATAAATATATAAATTTAGTCCTTTAACTAAATTTTATTAAGTTTATTTGACATTTCAAATGCGATTCATGATAGTATTTGAGTTGTTTACATTGTTTGACGCATTTTTACTTCAATATCAGTTGATAAATTCATTTAAAATGTCAAATAACTTAACAAAATTTGGTTAAAGGACTAAATTCATATATTTCTAAAGATGAGGGACTACATTGGTTCAAAGTTACGAAGAGGGACTAATTCCATTTTTTATTGAAAGTTAAGAGACTAAAAATATAGTTAACTTGACTATTGAAACTATGAAGAAACTTAAAGTGGACACAAGGGATGTTTATAGATCCAAAGGAGAAATTCAATGTAAAAAAATATTCAAAAGAAAAGATGTTTCCCAATGCACCGCATATGAGAATGGCCAAAAACGCACCTTTTGGTCACCAATGAAAATCCTAAAATGCATCAAGTGCTTTCTTTCATCGAGAGTGAAGTTTGCGTAGAGGAGAAATGCAACGCACAAGGTTTTTCTAAACATATTTACATTTGACCTATAAGCATTAAACGTAAAAAAAAGGATTTTTAAGTCTGATACTTATTGGTCAAACATAAATATTGATCATTTAATTACAAAAATGTCGCCACCCATTTTTCTTTTATGTTGCCTACACGTCATATGTAAATTCAGTGACATTTTATTTTTGTGTTAGTGAAAGTTGTGGGAAAAAGGAGGAGTAAAGGAAAACAAATATGTATCATAATGAAGTTGAATTAAATTGTCTTCCTTAGGAAGAGGAAGCCATTTGATGTGAATCTCTTAAGTTTGGAGATGACTAATTTTTTTTATCCATTTTTAATTTATTATTTCAATCACTCTTAAATTATTACATCATATTACTAAAAAAATTAAAATAAATAATTAAAAAATAATTATAATAATAAGTTAAAAATGAATAAGAAAAATATATCAAAACATCATTATGTTTGACTTATGTACGAATCCTTGGTGGTTTGATATTAGGCGATCCAATGAGTTTGCAGGACGACACGAACCGTCCTTTGGTTTGGTCTCATCAATTTGACCCTAATGATGCCAAAACAAACTTGTGTAGCCGCCGCCTTTTGATGTGTTGCTTTTGTGGTGGCACGCACTGCCGCACCTCACACTTCGCTGTATCCACCTATCCTCCTATTATTGCTTAACCTTCACATTTCACGTGTCTTTAAGTTAATAAAAACATTTACATCACAATTTCTATCCATACCTTATATTATTTTTGTTATTTGTTATTTACTATTGCATGTCACAATAATAAAATTAGATAAACATGTCTAAATTGTTCTATGACATGTTATGTACATGTATCACAATTTCTAACATTATTATCCTTTGATATATAGTGTTGGGAGAATTAATATCACTGTAGATAAATAAGTTAGTAGGAAATAATACTATTTTTGTGTCAAGTAATGTAATTATGCAGCAAGTCCATGTAAGTTTTTTTTTTTTTGGTATTGATTTTATAATTTTATTAAAATGGAAGGTTAATATTTTGTAATTATTAATTTTTAAGGTATTTTGAGTGATTGATGATATAAAATATATTAATAATGTTATGAAATTAAACTCTACAATGTATTAATTTATTACTTATTATATGCAAATTACATACAGATTAAATTTGGTTTATGTTTAGGAATTTCAAATATTTTTAATCAATTATTTATCTGGTTTTTAATCAAATATGTTTCATCTTTTACTTGTAATTTAATCATAGTTATAGCATTTTATTTTACGCACTGTAATATATATTTTTTATTTTAGTTAATATAAATCACAATAAGTAAAACTTTTTAATATATAATGTTTATTAAAATTAAAATTAAAACTAATAATAGATAAATTATATTAGTTTGTATCTAGAATGGACAATTAAAATTCTGATATAGAATATTGTTTTAACTTGATTAGAAAAAGAGATTGAATTCAACACTTGGTTAGAGACAATAAAGTAGATTAAAAAAATATAGTTAAAAAGATGCATACAAATGAAAATAAAATAAAAAAACTGTGTAATATAATAGAAAGATTTTTTTTAAGTAGATGTGAGTGTAACATGTGAAATAGAATCTTTAGAAAAAAGAAGAAAAAAGGTTTGTAACTAAAATAGTAAATAGAGTGAGATTTCCCTCTCTAAATTATATACTTTAATAATAATAATAATAATAATAATAATAATTTTACGCATAATTTTTAATACAAAGGTCATGATCAGGTTTTGATTTTAATAAACAAGAATTAGATAGGAATATAAAATTGATAGCAGGAACACAAGGTTTAAAATACATAGAACGTGGAAGAAAAAAAAAAGGACACTTTGTGTTTGGCCTCTTGCCATGTGCATTATAAAAGCAGCATGACCGAAAGCACTTTTATAAATCATATATTTGGGGAATTTGAGCTTCGCCTCTACTTTTTAACCATTCATTTAATTCACTATGTAGTGCATGGACCATCCTACTACCTACCAAAAGTTTGTAAATTGTAATTTAATTTATCAAATATTTTATTATTGTTTTTATAACAATTTGATATAATTATCAGAAGAAGTTGACTCAATCTAAATTATTACTACTAATATAATAATAATAATTATTATTGTATAATAATAATAATAATAATAATAAGCATTCCACCATATAAAACCCTGTCATGGCGTAACTAACAATTGCAGCAAATATACGAGATGAGGTTGACGTGAAAAAATAAATATATATTTTTTAAATAAAAAATGTCATTCTATGCGTTAACAAAAAACATTTGCTATGAAAGCGTGCGAGATACGGTGAGAGTGTGAAGGTAAAGTCTTTCTCAATTTAAAACAACAATTGGCATTGACTTGGGAAGATTATAAATTTGGTTGAAGTTTTGCTTTTGAAGAATGTTACACCAACAAAAAAATCCAAATGGACTACGACATTAAATATAATTGTACTTGTGTTTTGATTTTGATTCTTATAACTTTTTCTGACTTTTAGTCTCTTAAAAATTAAATTCTTTTACTTCTAGTTCTTATCAAATATATAATTTTTTATTTGTTTTAACAAAATAAATTTTGCTTTTCCTTCCTAAAAAAATAAATCGATCATGTTGATTTATAATTTCCATTATAAATAAAATACACTTTATATATATATATATATATGAAAGTCTCATTTTTTATTTTAATAAGTGATTTAGGCCTGGCCTTTTCGTGGGTCCAAGGTCAGTCCACTAGGAGGACCCAATATTTCTTTTTGGCCCTTAACCCCTTTCATTCTGTCTTATTTCCAGAAATCAGCTCTCTCTCCCTCTCTTTTCTCCACCAAAGTGCTCTACTAGGGTTTTGAGCAAGCATTCTCTACAGGCTAAGTTACGAGTTCCTTCCAAGTAAGTAATCCCCTCAGTCTTTGTTTCACTTCGTCTTTTAGCTCATAAGCTTTGGTTACAGCTAAGTCTTGACCTTGGTCTCACTTTTTTGTCCCTTTATACTTCTATTTTCAGCTTCCTAAGCTATTTGGTTATTGTTGCTCCTTTACTAAACATCTATTCGTAGCTTTTAGCCCAAAAAGGTAAGGGAAGCTAGGATTTGACGTTATTTTTATTTTATGTGATAAGTGTTTTGTGGAATATGAGACAAGATTGGGGAAAACATTAATTTTTGCTGTATCTCTGAGTTAGGGGTTCAAATATTTGTGAAACTGTGATATTTGACGTTATTTTTCGTATTCTGGAAGCGTCGAGTGGTCGTTGGGCGAGTGCATTAGTCGTTGGGCGACTACGTATTTTTCTGATATGCGCAGTTTTAGTAAAATTGACTTTCCCGACTCATTAACTGTTGGATTGAGCTCAAATTTGGACATTTGGTTCATAACATGCTATTTTGTGGTTTGACCGATTGGATCGTTGATTAGATGTTCGTAGCTTAAGAAATGTGTCACGCATTACTGCAGTGATTTTGGTTTTGTGATAATAAATTTTCTTAGGAATTTTGGTGTAATAATTATGGTTGTGTTGTGCTTGATTGTATGGAATTGCATGTACTTAAATGTTGGCACTCACTTATTTGGGATGAATACTATTTTGTGATATATGTATGTCATGGTATGCATTTATAAAGTATGAGATTAAATGAAATCTTGTTATGTTGAGTATGAAATGGAAAACATGACTTGTTTGGTTGGTGGTGGATTGGCATGAGACTTGAATGATTGAGATGACATGTGGAAATTGTTGGTAAAATAGTTTCAAGGGGAACTCTTGGTGATGTTGGTTGGTGTATACCTTGATATAGGAGATGTCTAGATAAAGGAATGTATCTTGAACTCTAATAATCGTTCATGCTCATATAAAGCAGAATGATTTATGTGGTGACAGTGGCAGGAGGTCCTAGTCTTGGGACATATAGGGCCCAAGACATTAGAGGATTAACCCTGTGTGTGGTTGGGTGATAACCCTTTGCATCTAGACTCTGCAGAGTTTAGAAACTAGCACATGTGCATACTTCCTTTAGAATTCTATATCAAGAGTATGATCTGGATATGGAGTTTTAGAGTCTTGTTTGTTTGCTATCACATGATTAAGTGCCTATTGTGTTTCATGTTTATAATCTGTTTTAAGTATTTGCTTGCTATGACATGTTGACAATTATTTTACACTAGCTTACCCTTTCTCTTTGTGTTTGTTCTCTTCTTTGGCTTTTCCTTTTGCGATGATCACCAAATCCTTGGTGTGAGCAAACGTGGAGACTCTTGGTAATCGTGATGTTAGCGAGGAGGTTGCGATGTAGTTAAGCTTCTTGGATCCTTTATCGCTCATTGTTGAACCTGTCTTCTTGTGTACTGTTATTTTGTAGTTTCTTGCTTTGTGAGCAAATTTTCAGTTTAATCTAATCTGTGCTTAGATTCTATTCATGGCATTATGCTGTGTCTTCGGGTTTCCATTCCAGTATAATTTGGAATAACTGAAAAAAAGTTAATTCTAATATACTTTATGTTGATGCTCTAGTTTGTACTATAATCATGTGGCTCTATTTATTAGAATTATTCTACTAAATTGGGACGTTACAATATATATATATATATATATATATATATATAATATTTTAATCATTTGAACTTATATGTGATTTGAACTAATATTAAAGTTAAAATATTTCTTTTACAATATCGTGGTGAAATGAAGGTGGTGGTGGCGATAGTAGTGGTGATGATAACGATGAAAGGTTATGAAATGGAGGATAAATGTGATGAAGAAGTTTATGGTGAGTGTCATAATTTAGTAGAGGTTAGGGTAATGAAGTGGAGGATGAAATTAAATTGAACAAATTTAACTAAAATATAGATTTATTTGAACAAAACACAAATCATCATAATTAAAAAAATTCATGTAATGTGAATAATACCAACAATACACTATGTTGTTATCAATTTAAATTATTTTACCAAAACAGGACGAAATTAAACATAATTTATCAAAATAGAAATAAAATTCAACATTCAAAAAAGACTAAACTAAACAAATTGAACTAAAACAATAACAAAAAATACTTAAACATATATTTTAACTTCTATAGTATAACTTCGGATAATTTATACATTTTGACTAATATATCAAACACATATTTACCATATCATTTCAATTAAAACTAAAATTTATTTCGGTAACTCCTCAGTTTTTATATCATATTTCGTGTATAGTTTAGTGAGGTGAAATTTTAATTTTAATTAAAAATAATTTCACAAATAATTTCGTTTATTTATTAGAAAAAAAGGAAACGTGTAAAGAGCGATATTTAAATTTATATGAAATAAAATAAAAATTTCCTATGACAATTTGTGATTGATAAAATAGAAGAAAAATCCTTTCCCCTAAAAATAATATTTAAAGGAGCATTGTGAAACGTGCACTGAAGAAAATTCTCCAGTGATAATGAATGCTTTTGATTTTTTCGAAAAATCCATAGCACCCAACTCTTGATTGGTCTGATGTAAGGAAGAATTGTGCATGCACGATGATGAATAACTATAACCATAAATCTAATCTTCTACCATCGTATTTACATATGTTAATTTTTTAGAAACTAACATATAGTTGAAGCTATTATATATGTATATATATATATAGTTATATTATATATTTATTCTTTAAATTTTAGTTTAATGTTTAGTGTTTTGAATTATTTTTTAACTGATTCAAGACATCTGTTAGGGTTGCCGCGAAAAAAATTATGTAACTAATTTGATATTCAAACAAAAAGTAATCATGAGTGAAATTCATGTAAAGTTTCAGTTTCCTAAATAAGAGAAAAATATATTATATTGGATTTTTAATTTGTTGATTTTAGTATAATTACCACAAAAAAATATTTTAATAATAATTAATTTTAATGATAAAAAAATTAGTCATTAAGTAATTAGTTTAGATATTAATTTATAAATTAAAAATTATTGATAACGGGTAAATAATATTAGTTATAAAAATTTTGATTACTAAAAATGGTCTTTGTTTTTAATTAAAAAATTGATTTTTAAATTAATTTTTGAACATGTTTGTGATCACTAAAATTAATCCTTATTTAAAAGTTTTTTGTCCGTAAATCAATTTTTATAATGTTATGACTTGACTTCTTCTTAACTTTAACTATTCAGTATAATTTTCATGACTATTTTCATGTCTGATTTAACTTTAAATTAATCTATATTTACAATACTAAATAATAATAAATAAAGGCAATATTTATATAACCAAAATATTTTAAAAAAATATATATATGTGTAAATATCACATAAAATATTATCTTCACATAATTTAAATCTCAACTAAATTCAATCTTGAGATGGATCAATTAAGTTTGATAATTTATGCTCGATGAACACTAATATTATACATAACAAGAAATAAAAGAACACTATTTTAGAAGCGATCAATGCAACCAACATCAAATCATGTACCAATATGATATGTTTTAGGGTGTATGATTCATTGCTTGTATAAATACACCATAATCACTTAATGTATAATTTTATTTTCTTTCTTCTTTGTTCTGAAAGGACTGAACATATTTGTACAATTTATAAAATTTATAATATGTTTATTTATTTGTTGATAAAAAAGGTAATACAAATAAAATTTATCATAGTAGTTTATATATGTAGTGAGTTCCTTTGGACATCCAAAGATATAGAAAATGGTGTAGTAAAATTGGCAAAGTGGCAAAGTTTTATTATGATATGACCTCTTGTGAGGTGCATAGGCTTTTACAAAGGCAACCACAATTGCACGTTTAGGAATGAATTCCCTTTTTTTTTTTTCTATAAATAAAAGAAAATGAAGTTATTGAAAATTAATTTAATCCAGTAAAATTTTAGGTTGTGAATTAATTAAAATATTTTTAACTACAAAATAATTTATTTTTGATGTATTTATATTGTCCATTACTATAAAATCAACTCATAAGGAATGAACCATGTTATTTAATCGCATAGTAATTAAAAGAGAATGTGAACTCTTTTTACATTATATAAGTTAATATTATTTATTTTATATAAAAATAAAGTCATCCGACATCTATGATTTGATAATAGTATAAAATACTTTGACACTGTAAAATCATTTTTAAAGAAATAGTTTAAAAACACCTAATATATCAAACACAGTTATCACTATACATTAATTAATGTTAAGAGTTTGAATTCTGCACATGCAGCTAAGACGACAATTTCTTACTTCTAATAATCTTATACTATTCAAATAGAATTTACTCCGAAGTTGAAAGAATTTTATAATAAATTATTGTGTTGTTGAAATAAAATATCTTTTGTCTTTTATGATTAGTTATAAGATTAAAATGTGAATTGATTTGAAGATCAGTGTCTAATCTCAGAAAATGTGGAAGATGAATCTGATCTAACTCTTGCAGAAATCACGATCGTTTCTCAGTAAAATATGCAGATTTAGAATGTGTACCATGAAAGGGTTGGTATACACTAGTTTTTCTTTCTTTTCTCCTTTCTCGAAATTTTCATGAATGGTCCTAACTTTAACATGCTTTTATAGAAAACAAATAAGCCAGCCACCAACCATACCGTTTCGTTGCCTTTACATTTATTTATGAAGAAAAAACCAAAATGACACTGCACCAAGCAAAGCAGGGGCAACAATGATAAACCACAAGAAATTATTAGGCAAAGCCATGATATATTAAAAAAAGCTTTTAAAAAAAGGTTTCCAAGTGGACAAATAATAAAAAATGAAGATAAATAAAACATGACAGTCTAATCTAAGTAAGAGAGAGAACCCAGATTTTGTGTTATCACCACTCACCACTATGCTAAAAAAGAAGGCATGGAAAAGTAAAAATCTCAACTTTCTTTTTTCCTTTTTGAAAATTGGGTTCATGGCAAGCAATGTATTTTAACGTCCATTAGTTGTGGCATGCTATATATAGACATTGAGGAGGGACACACAGAGAGCAGTCATTGCCTTGTCAAAATCCTTTAGACCAACGTTGTCTTCGGAACCTCATTTTACATGGTTTGTTAACTTGTTATTTGTGTTGTGGTTGCTGTTGTTTTTTGTCATCCAGAATATCCAGGGTACCCGTTTCTCAGAATCATACTTTGCTTCACAATCTTGATACCCTTTGGTGAAAAATCGCTTCTGGGGTCTTAAAGGACCAAACTTGGATTGAGGGTCGTGATGGAACAGAAACACGTTCTGTTGTCAGCATTGAGCGTTGGGGTTGGGTTGGGTGTGGGACTTGGGTTGAGCTCAGGGCAGAAATGGGTTGGCGGGTATCGTGACTCTGATGAGCTTTCCCTGGAACAGATTATGCAGGAGCTCAAGAAGCTGGTGGTTGAAGGAAGGGATGGAAAGCATACATTTGAGGACTTTCCATATTACTTAAGGTGATTTTGAGATTTCATTGGAATATAATAATGGCATACTATGACTCAAACTTGGTGTTATTGATTTCTGGGTTTTTGTTACTATTTTGACCCTTCAACCCTTCAGATTGATATTTAAGCATTGACAGCATTTTCTGAGGGGTACGTTTGAATTTATGATATAGTTGTGTTTTAGACTTGTTGTCAAAGGTGTTTTAGACATGGATCTCTCTCAGTTTGACTTATAAGTTTCATGGCAATCTGCTATGAATATTCTGGTAGATATGATTTTGATACTCAATATGTGGCTTCTGTGATGGGTTTGATCTCCTTATCTTTGAGATTTGTTGGTTGTTTGTTGTTGAGTTCATCTCTGCTTCTTTGTTAAACTGAAACTTCCATAGATATTCTGTTGCCATAGGTTTCTGTGATTTTTAAAAATAAATTGTTGCATTTTGAGTGTATGTTGGGTCAGAAACAGCGAAGCTGCTGATATTGTTATGTGTTTTTCCCCTGATAAATGTGCGCAGTTTCACTGAAATAGATTGAAGAACGAATCTGATAGCATATTTTTAACTTGTACTTTTTGTAATCAAAGGATAGCTTATTTTAATATTGTACTTGGTCCTTATTATTTGTACTTGCATTCATTGGATTTGTTATAGGTCACTATTTTTCTGATTGAACATGTATACTTCAGATTAGAGCTTCATCCTCTTTGATTATGGGGCAATTGTCATTTAGACTTCTCTATGTTTCTTTGTCTACTTAACATTAGTGGTTCCACTCCTCCTCAGAATATATAAACAGTGATCACAATAAATCTTCACACCCTAATTCAAATTATTAATACCAATTAACATCAAAAGGTCACACTTCTGTTCTCTGAAAAGCTACAGTGATTGAGACTCTAATTCAAGCTGTGGTAACAATCCCTTGATGTGAAAGAGTGACCAGGTGCACAAGACTCTGACCATTGTGTGGCTTAGGAGGGTCAGCTGTAAACAACTAAAGAGTGTGGTCTGAGAGGTTTTTCTGCCTCTACAACTACAAGTTATGATCTCCATGATGCTAAGACACAATCTAACAATACCTTGATGTGCTAAAAATGAAAAAAAAAAAATGTTATGTAAGTTTATAGTCTTCGGAAATTTCTGATACCTAGATGCTCCAGTCTTTACAACGGCAACTGGGATCTTCTATATTCCTTTTCTGTTTTTCTATTTTCTAGTTCATAGGTCAGTAAGTTGGTATATAACTAATATTAAGGAAAGTTTAGATATGGGAATTTCGTATTGTTTGTTGACTACTGCAAGATAGAAATTGAATTCCTTCTGTTGTTAATTATGCATCTTGGACTTAACTGCATTCATGTTCTAGCTTTTTTCCTTCTGATTTTTTATTCCAACAATTACATGCTACGTTAAATGAGCCTATCATATCATGCCTCTTGTTTCTAAACGAGTTTCCCATCTAGGACAAAACGGGTTTTGTAAAAGCATTGATTCCCTAGATATTGTCTATATTTATTGTGAAGTTCATGCCCTGTTTTTGTCCCAGGTGGATTTGATCTAACAATGGAGGAATTTGATATAGTAATAATACCCTTTCTCCTTATAGCACCATATCTTACGCATGTATATAATGTGACAATGCAGTGAAAGAATTCGTGCTTTGTTGACAAGTGCTGCATATATTCATTTAAAGCATCTTCACTTTTCCAAGCACACCAGGAACCTCTCACCAGCAAGCAGGTCTATTTTGCTATCTGGTCCAGCAGGTATAGTATGGTGGAATTTAACCTTCTTCTGCGGAATTTTCCTTTTTAATTTCAGTTTGGTTTGACTAATACTATTTGTTTATAAATTTTGAAGAATCTTACCAGCAAGCCCTTGCCAGAGCTTTAGCTCATTACTTTGAATCAAAGTTGCTGTTGTTAGATATTACTGACTTCTCTTTGAAGGTAATTTTTCATTGCTTCTCATTTTATTTGCTTTAGCTGGTCATGTACATATATTCTTACCTTATATGTTTTTCCCTTGAACAGTTGCAGAACAAATTTGGATGTTCCAGAAAAATACCAGTAAGTTTACCCTGCTCAGTTCTCTGTCATTCTTGACATGATGAAATTGCAGCTTGCTAGCTTCATTTTATATTTATGTAGTTTTAGTTCATAGTGATATTTTCTTGATTTATTTGCTTCTGTTTCCGTAGTCTTTGAAAAGGTCAATATCTGAGGCAACCTTGGAGCGAATGTCTGGTTTGTTTGGTTCCTTTTCGATGCTTTCTTCACAAGGAGAAACAAGAGGTACTAAAGAAATAAAAGTCAATGTTTAAAGTATGAATTGTTTTATTCTATAATTACCTGTTATAGAGTTTGGTATTTGAAGACTTGAAGATATGAAAGATTTTACAATGCATTAGTATAACGGACAGTGATCATAGTTCAGACATTGCAAATGGTTGTGGAGACTCCATATTATCTCTTCTCATTTTCTTAGATTTTGTATTGATCGATGCCTGTATTGGCCGTATTATTTATGTTGCTAACTTAATATATATAACTATTACATCATTGACTTTGATTGGTACTTTGTTTTGAAGGAATTTTGCGTCAACAAAGCAGTGCGGCTGAAAGTTCCAATCCTCCAAAGCTTAGGAGGAATGCTTCTGCTGCATCTGATATAAGTAGTACTTCTTCCCAGAGTGGTCCAACACTTCCAGGTTATACTTTAGAACCATAGGTTACCTTTTTAAGCAAGAATGAAGATGCTAATCCAACTAAAAGATTAATGTGAACATCTACTTTGAATTCAGTTGTGTACTCTGTAAGCTTCTTTTTAACATACTGCTCTTTATAGTAAACTAACCGGTCAATCTGTTTGTTCATCTGTGAAGATGAAGGGTGCAGATACTGTTTACAAGGATGTTAATTTTGAATTAGTGCTAACAAGAACTAATCTGACATACGAATATCCATGTTATGAATTCATGATTTTTCTGCAAACTCTAGCAGGAAAATAGTCTTGTCTATAAATTTCTTCTTTTAAACAATGGAAAATGTCATGCAGCTAAATGCTTGATTCATTGTATTGTTGTCACTAATGCATGAAATATCAGTTTTCTCCACCCACATTTTGCTCACTTCATTGAATTATGATTTCAGCACGTTTGAAGCGCACAAGTAGCTTGTGTTTTGATGAGAAGCTCTTTGTGCAGGCACTCTACAAGGTGATTTAATTACTGAAAGTTCATTTTAAAACTGTGTAATGGCAACCTTTGTAGGCAACATTAACATAAGACGAGTATCATATATCATGACTTTGTCACATGCTCATTATCACATGGAGTTTTCACTCTAATAACAGGATCGTTTTCATTTTCTCAGCTTTTGGTTTCTATCACAGAAACTAGTTCCATCATTTTATACATAAGGGATGTTGAGAAGCTCGTTCTCCAATCAAGATTATATAATTTACTACAAAAAATGATAAAGAAACTATCAGGCTCAGTGTTGATACTTGGGTCCCAGATATTAGATTCAGAAGACGATTGCAAAGAAGTTGATGAAAGGCTCTCTGCGCTATTCCCCTACAACATTGAAATCAGAGCTCCTGAAGATGAAACTCAATCTGGCAATTGGAAAGGATCACTGGAAGAGGATATGAAAGCTATTCAGTTCCAAGATAACAGAAACCACATTGCTGCAGTACTAGCAGCAAATGACATTGAATGTGATGACTTGAACGCAGTCTGCCATTCAGATACTATCGTACTCAGCAATTATATTGAAGAAATTGTAGTATCTGCAATATCTTACCATTTGATGAATACCAAGGATCCAGAATATCGAAACGGAAAGCTAGTTATATCAGCCAACAGGTGAATATCTTGTCCAATGATTGTAAGCAATTGATTACATGAAATTTTTTTGCAGTAACTGATGTTGGATGTGGCAGTTTGTCCCGTGGATTGAGTCTTTTCCAGGAAGGCAAGAGTAGTGGGAATCTGAAGACTAATGAATCTAACAAGGTATGGTTGTTTGTTTACAGTTATTTATTATTACTGCAGGAATAGCAGGAAAATCTAAGGAAAAAGTAATGATAGATAGTGAGTACCATTGCATATATTCAGTTTTTATTTATTGCTGTATTTCTCTGTAACATTAGGAAAATGCTGGGGAAAATGTCGCTGGTGCAAAGAATGAAGTTAAGAGTGACAATCAAGCACCTGAAAACAAGAATGAGACAGAGAAATCCATCCCGGTAACAAAGAAAGAGGGCGAAAATCCTCCACCTGCAAAAGTAGTAAGATAAATTTCTAAGCACATTAAGTGGAAAAAGAACTTCTCACCTTATCAAATCCTACCCATGTAATAGAAAAAAAGAACAAGAAATGAATAGATCCTTATACATACCCTATTTATTTGATGGTTTCAACATGGACAATTGATACACTATAATCAACAATTTACTTGTTGTCTAGATGATTGCTGGTTATCTAACTTCTAAAAATAGTATCTTCTTCAAGTCTATTTTCTTGTACTCCCTATCCCATTTTGTGTTCTTATATACCAATTGCTTGTTTGCAGGAAATTCCTGACAACGAGTTTGAGAAGCGCATAAGACCTGAGGTTATCCCAGCAAATGAAATAGGGGTTACATTTGCAGATATTGGTGCATTGGATGAGATCAAAGAATCACTTCAAGAGCTGGTAATGCTTCCCCTTAGAAGGCCTGATCTGTTCAAAGGTGGGCTTCTAAAGCCGTGTAGAGGTATATTACTTTTCGGGCCTCCTGGTACTGGGAAAACAATGCTAGCAAAAGCCATTGCAAATGAAGCTGGTGCAAGTTTCATTAATGTCTCAATGTCCACTATTACATCAAAATGGTTTGGAGAAGATGAAAAGAATGTCCGAGCTCTATTCACACTGGCAGCTAAGGTTGCTCCAACAATCATCTTTGTTGACGAGGTTGACAGCATGCTTGGACAGAGGACTAGAGTAGGAGAGCATGAGGCCATGAGGAAGATAAAAAATGAGTTCATGACACACTGGGATGGGCTATTAACAGGACCTAATGAGCAGATTTTGGTTCTTGCTGCAACCAACAGACCATTTGACCTTGATGAAGCTATCATAAGACGGTTTGAGCGCAGGTAGGACACCCCTTTTGCCTTATTGTTTGCATGATCATCCCTTATGGCTATAAAGGAGACAATAAAATCCAGTGTTGTTTTCAACTGTGCAATGTCAATGTTCTTTGCTTTTCAGTTCAACTAGTGTTGGCATTGTAATTTTTGAATGCCATATCAATATACCGTTTTGTCATTGAGCAGGGTCCTGGTTGGTCTTCCATCTGCTGATAACAGGGAGAAGATCTTGAAGACTCTTCTGGCCAAAGAAAAACATGAAAACTTAGACTTCAAAGAGTTGGCAACCATGACAGAAGGATATACTGGAAGTGATCTTAAGGTGAGTTTTGCTAGTGATTACTGGTTTGGTTTATTTTTTTATTTTTTTTGGTTATAAAATCTGTTGATGTTAATGTCTGTGAACAGAATTTGTGCATCACTGCTGCTTATCGACCTGTTAGAGAGCTAATACAGCGGGAGAGAGTAAAAGAAATGGTAGTTATTAAGCAACTTTTACTATTTTAAGATTAACGTCTCTATCCAATTCAAGGCGAAGATTTAACTAAATATCAACTGCATCATATTTTAGGAAAAGAAGAAAAGAGAGACTGAAGGCCAAAACTCTGAAGATGTTTCAAACAACAATGATAATAAGGAAGACCAAGAAATTACCCTCAGGCCTTTAAATATGGAAGACATGAAGCAGGCTAAGAGTCAGGTAGGGTGAACTCAGTTTTTTTTCACTCAAATGACTTGAGTACTAGATTTGGGAATCTATACAATGCTACGTGCAGTATTTAAAATTGCATTTGTCAAAATCTAGGAATTCAAAACAGTGTTTCAATTGACTGTGCTGTGATTATAGATATCTCCCACAACATAGTCATGTAATCTATTTTTAAGACTTAAAATGGTAACTTGTACATGTAACTAGGGATAGAATACTAACATGGTCACAGAAGTGGAAGAAGAAAACTGTGTTATATCATGTAGAATAGTTTTGTTCAATGTACATGAGCTTACAATTATTTGACTAAACACAGGTTGCTGCAAGTTTTGCATCAGAAGGATCCGTAATGAATGAGTTGAAGCAGTGGAATGATTTATATGGAGAAGGAGGTTCAAGGAAGAAGCAACAACTCACTTACTTCCTTTAGATTGGAGAATGCTACTTATATTTTGCATTTGTTGCCATTCATCTTCAATGATACATTTCAACAAAGGAAGGAGTCCTTCACAAGAGATGTTGAAATCAAAATGAAGCATGGCCAAATTTCTGACTATACCCCAAATGTGACACATCTTATGATTTCCAGAAAAGCATTGTCTAAAGAATGTGTTGATGAAAGGATTCTCAGTTTTCGTTTGGATTTTTCTACAAACAAATGAAGAGCTGTTTTAGGGGATATATGTTTTGTCATGCACGGTTTTGGAAGATGCAATGGCTTTGTAGGAATAGGAACATTTTACACCAAACCTTTTAGGTATGCTGTATTATATATGATCAGAATTTTAAGACATTAGAATTTTGTAAATTGCTTGTGTAACTGTATCGCTCATACAGTTTGGTTCAATTATTTATGTGATTTGTATCTTAGTGAATGATTCATATTTACGTGAATTGTCTCACGCTGTGCTCGGATGAAGTCACAAAAATGATAGAAACTATTACTATACACTACATTAGAAATTATTGTCCTTTCTCCCTAAAGATTTGAATGTATAAAGATAAAATTCATAAAAGTTATTTTTGTTGTAAATCTCACATTCACTAATAAGTCGAATTTCTATTATATAAATAATCGTGAATCTCTTCTTTTATTAATTTTATAAAGTTAAATTATATTTAAAATTATTTTTTAAGATGTTGTTAGAGTCGTTTAAAATTTATCTTGCTAATATTTATTATTTGTTAAATTTATTATATTATTTTATGGATCATTCATTAATATTTATTTTTATTATACTTAATATGTATACAATGTGGAGTAACACTTAGATAAAAAGAGTAATGTTAAAATGAATTTGTTAGTGAATCATGCTAAGTAGTAAGAAAAAATTAATATTTGGTTTATTCTTGATTTGTTATAATTAAATTAAAATGAAAATTAATGAAAAAGTTGAAATTTTGTATTGAATTATATGAAAGATATAAATATATAATAAAAATACATAGATATTAAGTTTTAATTAAACAATTTAACATGTAAAGTTAGTAATTTTGTCAGTTTATCAAATTATAAACTTTAGTGAGGAGATGACGAATAAATTGCGATTACAATAAAATTTTATTTAGTGAGGAGAAAATGTGACACCTCAGTCGAATGCTATTTAAAATTGCATATGACTTTATGAAATTAAAATTTGAAATATAAATTTAACACTAAACTGAATTATGAAGAAATTTAATAGTTGATGTTGATTATTTAACAAATGATAAAATAAATTCAAGGAGTTTTTAAAATTTTTTCAACTTATAATCTAACTTTCACTTTCATGTAATTCAAACCACTTTACTCTATTTGAGGTAAAAAAAATTCTGAAATAATTCACATTAAATTAGTTAAGATATGAACCCTCTTAATTACAAACAAGAGATTAAGGTAGAAAGGAACAAACCCATCACACTCAAACTATTCAGAACATGACTCAAAAATCAATAAGTAATTATCAAACATGACCTTTTCCAATGTTCTCAAGATTAACCAAATCATTTTATGATTAACAACTTTAGAAGAAACATGAAGTTTACATTTAAAAACTAAGCTATGAACAAAATGCTTAGAAAAAGAAAAATGAACATCACACTCACAATTGGCTCCCTCATGTCCAAAGGAGTTTAACAACCCATTACAAAATAAAAATACACTATAAGAAACTTAATTTTTTTTTTTAAAAGAAAATAAATATGTAGAAACCTTCTTCACTTTTTTCTGCTCTGTTCTTTGATTTCCTTACAACATACTACCCTCACAACCCTTTCAATCTTCAACAACAATTATATTTTTCCACATGCACCACCTCACAATCATAATCCAGATTTCCCCTGCCAAAAATTAGGCAAGTCCTAAACTTAGCCAAAAATAGGAAAAAAATGATAAAAAAAAGCAGAAAATTATTAATATTTTTAATAAAATTAGACAAGTCCTAAACTTATCATAAAAATATTTTAAATATTCATTGTATTATTACAGTTTATTATTATTATTATAATATAAAGGAAAATCAAGTACATGCAAATAAATCCTCAATTTCTTTTGGAATTTCGCCTGAAAATTGATTGTTGGAGAGATCAATGCTTTTTAAAAGTGATAATCCACCATTTGTAAACACTTGCTCGAAACCTTTCCACATCAAGAATGCATTCAAATTGAATGATTGGATACCTCTGGAATAACTATTGTTTACAGAATACCAAAGGCCTTGATAATCTCTCAAATAAGTCATTTGAGCCATTGAAGAGAAGTTTTTTATGCATCTAGGAATTTGTCCAAATAGGTTGTTTAGTGAGAAATCCAAGAGTTGGATGCTTTTTAGATAACAAATTTGCAATGGAAAACTTCCATAGAAGTGATTGCTTCCCATGAGTAAAAATTGCAACTCTGATAATTTGCTTCCAATCCAAGTTGGGATAGATCCTACTAATCTATTTTTTGTCACATCTAACATTACTAACTTTGTGCAATTCTTCAAGGAGGAAGGGATCTCACCAGTTAAGTTATTGTTTCTCAATAACAATACTTGAATTTCAAGGAGTGATCCCATTGAAGTAGGAATCTTTCCTACAAATTTATTATGACTCATATCTAAATAAGCCAATGACTTCAAATGGGTCCAACAATTTGGAATTTCTCCAGAAAACTTATTATTTGAAAGGTCTAACTGGTATAAAGTTTTACCTACACCATCAGAACATAAGAACCAAAGAGAATCTATGAATTTATTGTTAGATAGGTCAAGATTCGACGAGCCTAGTAAAAATGGTGAAACAGGACCTCCAAATTGATTTGATGCAAGACTAAGGAAATAATAATGATTCTCTAGTGGAAAATTTGGAATCATACCTTGTAAATTATTGCATGAAATATTGACTCTAATCCATTCTTGTAATGCTAATTTAGTCCAGAACCATTTTGGAACAATATCTGATATTCCACTATTTGAAATGTCAAGAGTGTTAAATAGGTTTTGTGTTTGTAACCATTTGGGAAACGATGGACCTAACTTGCAAGATCTCAATTCAATAGTATACAGTTGAAAAGGTGGATGCCAATCTTGACTAACTTCTAAAGCTAGTGAGTTATCTGATAACTTCAACGTCTGTAACTTTGACATATTATAAAAATGAGAGTCAGTTATCACACCTTTTAAAGAGTTTGACATCAAATGTAGCTCCTCAAGATTAGTTGGAAATCGAAGATCTTTAGAAATTGTCCCATTTAGCTTGTTATTTTGAAGGTATAATATTTTTAATGATGGGAACAATGAGAGGGTATTGGGTAAAGTGCCACTTATTTGATTCATGCTGAGATCTAAATGTTGTAATGAGTATCCAACATATCCAGATAAGTGATGGATTATTGTTGGAAGCTTTTCACTCAGACTGTTATTTGATAGGTCCAATGTATGCAAAATAGTAGCATTGTGAAGTAATTTTGGAACTCCATCCTTTAATTGATTATGTGATAGATCCAACATTTCCAACTTTGAAAACATTGAGAAATCAGGCAGTGTGCCATTGAATTTATTTTGACGGAGATATAATTCTCTCAATGAATATCTAGAACATCCAGACAAATGATTAAATATGACTGTCAAATCTTCACTCAACTTATTATGAGACAAATCCAATGATTCCAAAGTACATGTGCTTCCAAACGATTTCGGAACACCTCCTTCTAAAGAGTTAGCCTCAATTGACAATTGTTGCAACTGAGATGGCAATCTGATGCCTTCAGGTATCTTCCCACTCAATTGATTTCTAGAAAGATCTAATGTTTTTAAAGATGAGAATGCTGAAAGGTCATATACAGAGCCTGTGATCTGATTAACTGCCAAATTCAACTCTTGTAGCGAGTATTTAGCACAACCATTGGACAAATCACGAAGAACTAACGAAAGGTCTTCGGTTATATTGTTTCCAGACATGTCTAAAGAATGTAGGGTGCATATATTCATGAACGATTTCAAATCTTCACCCTTCAACACATTATAGGAGAGATCAAGGTGTTCAAGCGAAGTCATGGCGAAACCAAAACGATATGTGGAAGTGGAACCCTCCAAGAGGTTCGAACTAAGGTCAAGCTCAACAAGATTAGAAGTAGTGTTTGACACCCAGTGGAATATCATCGGTTGTGTGAAAGAGTTTTGAGAAAGATGAAGGACAGAGAGGGAAATAGAAAAGTTGAAGTTGGAAGGGTTGAATGAGATGAGAAAATGATCGGAAAGACCACAGTTAATTAAACTCAGTTCTCTTAGTTTTGGTAACTTAGCGATCATTCGAAGCGAGCTAGGAGAACTGTCCAAATTATATATGGATTCTAAGGAAAGATGAGTTAAAGAAACATGATTAGATAGCCACTGATCAGCGGTGACAATTTTGAGAGCGCTATCATATCCTCCAAGATAAAGCTTACGCAAATTTGAAAGGTTTCCAAATTGGGAAGGTATGTATCCCTCAAAAGAATTCCCACTGAGATCAAGATACTGTAACTGAGAGAGATTTCCAAGTTGATGAGGGATTGAACCCTCCAAATAATAATTTGAGGAAAGATTCAAATATTTCAAATGAGAAAGAGAGGCTAACTCACTTGGAATTTTTCCGGCAAATTGAGATGAGGACAGATCAAGATATCTCAAGTTTGTGAGAGAAGCAAGAAACTCTGGAATGGGAGTGTGTGGAAAATAATTGGAACTGAGATTGAGATACTGTAATTGTGGCAACTCCATCAATGACTTGTGGATCTCTCCGCTCATATATCGTGGAGGGAAGTTCCAATATTCGCCGTGAAGATCAAGGCGTAGAATGTGGCCGGTGAGGTTGCTGCACCGAATCCCCTCCCACCGGCAACAGTCGGGAGTGGTCCAAGAAGAGAGCATGCCGTAACGATCGTCAATGGCCGCCTTGAATTGAAGGAGTGCTTCCCTCTCCTTTGGAACGCATCTCATTTCGTGTTCTCCATTAACAACCTGCAACACCACACACACCACTAACATCATCGCTTTCAAATTCTTCATTATCATCACACACACTGAATAGTATAGAACTAGATTGATATGGATTGTGAAATTTAGCACTCCCAATTCCTACATTTATAGACATACCAATTCCTAAATTACCTGTTCTTCTTTCTCACTCTCCTGCACTCTGCTTCCTTACTTTATTCTGTTTTATATTTCTCTAATCAACTCATTTTGTGGACCATTTCTACACTATTCGACAGATGAACGGATTTTAAATTCAAAAACAAGATTACTGATGCATTATTTAATGTTATTTGTATACACATTTATTCAAAATTACAAAATTTTCTTCTCATGTTTTATTTAATAAGCTCTACACTAACTGTGTTACCAACAATGTACATCTGGAGAAGGTTCCACTCTTGAATATTCACTAAGAATATTTTTAATCAAATTTACGTATACTTTTATGATTTTTATTAATTTTAAACAATATATATTAAAATAAATATCACTAAACGTATTCGTGGCAGTTATCACGCTCTCCATTTAGGTTCTTCCAAAACGATTTTAACATTGATAACTCTCCATATTTTTCTTTATCCAATCTTCCACTTTTTTCCACTTTTCTTTTCTCCTTTAATTAATTTTCATAAATGATTTCTGGTTAAACATGAAGAAATTAGAGAGAAAGAAGAGAAACACCTCTACATTCCTAGTCATGCTTGGAATATAAGGCAATTGTTCCATTTTCCATTAGACTCTGCGAAATAATAGCAAGATAAATTTGTTAAAAATAGTCTTATTTTTTTTTAATATAGATTTAAAAATTATTAATTTTTCAAAGATAGAACTATTAGTACACGACTACATAAATAATTTAGTTATAATAATGTCTTCAAATGACGTGTTATGACTTTAAGTGTATACTCTCTTTATTAATGAGTAAATTGAACTTCATGAATGTTTCAACACAAAATTATCAAATAAAATAAGGAAAAAACAACAAACATAAATTGAAAATAATTCAATATGAAAAGGAAGGTGACTAAGACGGAATTGAAATTTTTTGTCAAACCACGACTTTGTAAGAAGAAAAAAAACATCAAATTCGACTTAAAACTAATTAGACAAAGTTAAGATTTGAAAATTCTCTTAAAAATGCATTTCGTAATATAATTAGTTTCATCGATCTGTATTATTTGCAATGTCTCGCGTCCGATGAATATCAATATCCTTATGTTTAACTTTTTTCTAACTGAACATACGAAAGAGTACAAATTAAAAATAAATAAAAAAATAGTTCAAGAAATAACTTATAAATGATCGATAAATGAAGGATGAACTTAGAAAATAGTTAAAAATATAAATTTTGGAGATCATTTTATAAAAGACAATCATTTATCTAGAAACTATTTTGTTTTCTTCTTCTTTTGTCTTTTCTTTAATTTTTTAACCTCTATTTATTTTTATGAAGTATGTGAGTAGGGCACAATCTTTCTGTTTAATCAGAATATGCAATAGAGTAAATTCATTTTTTATTAATTTTTTGAAGTTATTTTGAAAAACTTGCATGCATGTGCCTTTTCAATCATATGTTTAAGTCATTTTTTACCATCAAAGTAAAGGACAAAATCCCCAAGGACATGTTCGGTTGTTTCAACCTCCTTAAGAGACATAGGGACTCAAGTGATGACATCTCAAACTCTTACAACCATCACTAGTATCATATCATGTTGAATCATTTAGTTGTATATGGTTGACTCTAATGTGTATGTAACTTTAATTGAAGTCACAAAAATATAAGAAAAAAAATCAAATACAAACTAAAACTATAATTGATCTCACTTGTAGACTTGGAATCCCATCAGGAAGTACCCAGAAGCAAAGGAACAACCAAACCTTGGTGGTGGCTCTCCATAGCCAACCAAATCGCGTACTGATAATGTCCATTTTTACCTTTTTTGTGTGTTTATTGTTATGAATAAATCAACTCTTTTCTAGTTTTTATCTTGTTATATTCTTAAGTTTAGTGTATTTTGTATTGATTTGTGTTTTAGTTGTTTTATGCTTATTTTGACTTTAATATCTCTTTTAAGTGTGTTAAATAAGTTAATAGAAAACATTTATGGTGGCGAAAAACAAGCAAGAACTTAAGGGAGCATGATTCGACAAGAAAATATTGATTCCAATGGTACCTGTGTCGGGCACCATTGGAATCACGCCTAGTGCTTCAAATACATAATGCTACCAAACTGCCCAAGGTTGAGCGGTGGAAAAGTGGAGTTGAGCACCACAAGGCTGAGCGGTGGCGAATTGGGGCTCAGTGCCACAAAGCTGAGCGGTGGAAAGTGGGACTGAGTGTCATTCAATTCGTAAAACTTGGCGCTGAGAGTTGCGAAGACAAGGTTGAGCGGTGGCGTCGTTGACATGTCAAAAAATAGGTTTTTAATCTTGTTTCTCGTGAGGGTTTGGACGATTCCTCATTTTGCACAATAGAAAAACACTTTTGGGTGCTTGGAGAGCCTATTGAAAGTTCCTAGGGGTGTTGGGAAGCTCTCCCACTCCTCCTTGGGTCTTCTCCTCCATTCATGGTGGTTTTCCCCCTTTTGGGGTTGGAGAGGAAGATGGATTGCGATTGGGAGATGGAGACACAAATGGGAGGCACAATTGGAGCATGGAGTGGCTGCTAAGAACCTTGGGGGAGGGCTTGCATCTTCTCTTTGGTTTCCATTTCTTCCCTATCTCTTCAATTTATAAACCCTAGGTTCCCACCATGGAGAGCAAACCTATGTGTTGAGATTATATGTAATAAATTGAATTTTGTGCATTTTGTGATGTTAATCCATATGCTTTTCCATTTCTATGTTAGTATTTGATTTTCATGCTTAATGCTTGTTTTGGTTTAGCCACCCATGCATGATTTGTGGTTCTTGAGATGTTGGAAAATGTCTTTTAAACCTAGAACTTAAATTGAATGCCTAATGGAGCTTGTATCTAGGGATAGCACATTATTCATTAGTAATCTTAAGACTCTTGAACTTAATGCAGGATTTCACTTATTGAGGATTCAAGGAATTGGAACTTGATGAGTTATCATAGACTCAAAGTCACTAGGAATAAGATTTGAGTATTCTTGTTAGTTGATTTTGGCATGAAATTGAAATTGAGATGTTTGTGAATGCATGAGAATAAAGTGAATGAAATCTAGTCTTGACAATTGTATATAATCTATGTTAAATTTTTGTTGCACATCAACTATTTGATAAAATATCAAAAAGCGTTTCTTTGTGTTTTTTAGTTTTGTTGTCTATTTGAGTTGTGAATTGTGAGATTTGTCATGTGTTGCATAAGTTCCTATGGAGAGAACAATATATTTATTACTTGCTACATGCAATCGGTGCACTTGCCGTTTTCCACTAAAACGTACTTCAATGCTTCAAAACCAAGCAAAAATTTCTCCAACATTCAAAGATCTTCAATCACGAGCTGCACATTGTGTAATCCAGAGATAGAGAATTTTCCAAATCGGATTCATTATTTTCACGCTCAAAAATCACAGAGCTCTTCCCACTCTCTGAAAAACGAGCTTATATAGTCTACACATAAGTGAATTGAATAGGTTGATTTGTCTGTACAATTTATTGATTTCACTTGACTTAAGTGAAATAAGTAGATTGTGTAACATCCCAGCAGGATATTACTGATTTATAAATAAATAAATGAAATAAATAAAACAATGCGTTTAATAATACCTCATTTTCCCAAAACGCGGGAAAATTTAAAACTTTATTAAATGAGCGGATAAAGTTTACAACGTCCATTACAAAACAAAAACCACAATATTATCAAGTCACCCATCAGGGTTTACAAATGTTTTCAAAAACAAGTAGATAAACATAAGAGTTTCCCAAGTCAATTCCCTCTTCGCGACTAGGCTGCACTAGAGCCACCTGCATCACCAACATCTGCTCCCGTGTACCGCGTACACGATCATCGTCACACACACGCAGATAGGGTGAGCTTAACAATTAAATCATATATATAAAGTTACAGAAACATAAGCATATAAACTCAAGAGTTCATACATAACATAAACATCTCACAGTGTCCTATTCTTTAATTTCTACCATCTGACCCCCAATCAGATTATTCGTGTTCTACAACGTCTGAGGATTACTTCAAGGTGACTTGCTGTCACACCTATCGGCCACAACCGATAGAGCACGTGCGGAAAATCATGCTACGGATCATACACCGCAACGCCAGTTAGAGTTCCCATATACGAACATAGTCCGTATCGTCCCAAGACTACCAAACTCATCAGACAACAACTGAGGAGGGCAATCCATCTGGACCCATCCGTACTGGCCACAACCAGCACACTCACACCGGCAACACTCGCCAACCCGAGCCACAACTCAAAGGTTCCTCGTGTCCATCCGCCATCCCGAGCCACAACTCAAGAGATGCTATTCCGAGCCACAACTCAAGGAATACCATGTGCTTAACCCCTATCCCAAGCCACAACTCAAGGGATACGTTCCGAGCCACAACTCAAGGAACACCAGCAATCTCACCCTTAAAGCATCACTAGACACACTGTAGACCACAAATTCATTATTAAAACTCAAAGCTGCAGCAGTATAAATCGCCTGGCGAGGGACACGTGCCGCCAAGCGCTGCCAGCTCCCAGATCGCCTGGCGGGTGTCGCGTACCGCCAGGCGTCAAGTGCGTCAAAACGCGTAACCTCAGTCGCGACCGCCCGGTGGGTCATTCACTATCGCCTGGCGCCGATGTTTCCGTTCACCATTGTCACTGCTCCGTCCGCCTGGCAGAATCTACCTCTCTGCCAGGCGCCACTCAATCCAGTGGCCCTATGTATTGATGACTATCGCCTGGCGGTCTCAACCCTGCCGTCAGGCGCCATACCAGTAGCTGCACAACACGAGTTCCAAACTGTCCAACCAGACTATATGACCCAATTTCCCCAAACCTCACCCTATAATTTCTCTCCAATCCTTTTCCACATATCCTCAAAACAAGCTAAAATGTCACCAAGGCTAATATAATTCACCATTACAACTTAACATCCTTGTCCTAAATCTCTACTTGAGAGTACCAATTACCTCTAAGGTTTCACAATTCAACCTGTCGCACATAAAACAGAATTCTAACTTATGTAACTCAAAATCACATATTACCATCACACCAATTTTAACTCATATCACGATCTAATTTACTTTGGTTCTCTGTTATTCTCATGTACTCTTTTTCGCATAACCTACCCACCATCTAGGTAAATTTCATTCATAAAACTCTCCATCCCCAATGACTCCAATTGTCTTCTAATTGAACTCATTATCATACAAAACTTCCTTTAACCTTCAACTTCCCCCCCTCAACCAAGAAAACGCCACTCCTGCACTACCATCGCCGTCGCCTGGCGACAAGTTTCACGCCGCCAGGTGGTGCATCAGATCTGGAAATTTCCAGATTTCTGCAATACACCATTCGGACTCCAGACCCCACTCTGTCCTCACAATTTCACGCATATAAAGTGTTAAGACTTTGGCAAGTGTACCAAGTCGCGCAAGTAGTAACCGGTAAGACCGGGATATCGTTTCCCAAGAGACTCGTGTATACTAAATAATTGTGTAATTAGTGACTAATTTAAACTAATGAATAAAT
>Ga0209589_1002863_pt1 | contig 30098 bp, 13 predicted proteins | sample CowpeawhiteBW_FD_187525 | JGI IMG/M metagenome (GOLD analysis project Ga0209589, IMG submission 187525) | Root nodule microbial communities of legume samples collected from California USA - Cow pea white BW (SPAdes) (version 2) | ecosystem: Host-associated > Plants > Roots > Nodule | place: USA...
AAATTTTATTTTAAAATTATAAATATATAGATTAATAAATTTATATTTGAAATATTTGTATAACATTCTATATCAACAATATTTTAGAGTTGGCTTAAAAATAAAAATTTTATAAATTCAAATCTAAAATTTTAATATTAAATACAATTAATATTATTAAAATATTTAATAAAAATATCAATTTTAATAAAAATAATCATAACATTATATAAAAGTAAAATTTGGTCTAAATTTGGAGCGCCTAAAATTGAAAATTTTTAAAAAAAATTGGGACTCAAATCAAATCAAATTAACAAATGTGAGGACCAAATTGAGATTCATACAATAATTTGACACGTGTCATCATATTAGATTGACACGTGGCATGCTATAGATGTGACACTTGGCGTAAATATATTTAAAAAAAATTAAAAATAAAAAAAAAAGAAATTCAAAAATTCAAAAAATTCAAAAAAATTCAAAATAAGGAGGAGCTGACACGTGGCACCTACTTAACGGTGTTAGTTTTATACTAACGGTAAGGACCTAATTGATACTAATTTACAAAAATGAGGACCTAATTGAGACTAACAAAAATACGAGGACCAAATTGAGATTGTAGTACAAAAATGAGGACCAACGGAGTATTTTAACCTTATACAAATGTAACCCAAAAAGGATAAGATAAATCATTGAGCCACCACTTGTGAACAAATATCGAGTTTGTGATTAACCATTATGAGGATATGATAAATAACTTACATCTACATAACTCATTAGATATGATTTTGAATCATTTGGATAAAATAAGCTCATGTTTTACTCTAGGTTAATATCTTCTTGTAAGTGAAGAACTATATCTTATTTAACAAGTTTATAGCAAATACTATATAAGGTCAAGTATAATTAGCAAGATACATTATTACTCCTATAGCATTAAGATATGATAGTTTTGGACAAAGAAGTTCTTCATCCTTTTCTTAAGGGTCTAAAAGAGCCTTCATCAACATCTAACGACCTCACAACCATTGGAGTCATAAAGGATGTGACTTGTCTATATAGAACCTTTTAAGTACCTTCATTATATAAGTCTCTTTATGTACAAAAACCACTTTGTTTAAATACTCAATTTATAATCCCAAACAAAACTTTGTCCTTCCAAAAACCTTCATCTCAAATTCTTTCTTTAAGCAATCAAATTTCTTTGCCTTTGTGAGCTTATTAGGACTTCTAACAATGTCTATATCATTTACATAAACAATAATTATGCAAATTCCTTTTGTGATCTTTTCATGTAAATACAAGGAAAAATAAGATAATTTCTAATACCTTTCTTTTAACAAATACTCACTAAGATGGTTATACCACATACGTCCTGATTACTTTAATCTATAAAGGGATTTGTTCAATTTTATTGAATAATCCTCTTTAGAATTTTCTTTATTGGTCAAATGAAATCCTTCAGGGAGTTTCATATGAATATCATTCTAAAGAGAATCCTACAAATAGGTTGTAACAACATCCATTAGATTAGGGGTGTCAAATTGAGCTAACTCGACTCACATGGGTTGGCTCATCACGAGCTGAGCTAAAGAAAGGTCAGCTCAACCCGACTCACTTTTTGGTGAGCCAGAAATTTTGTAACCCTGCCCGACCCACCATGGCTCACTTACGAATGTTTTTTTTTCAATTTATTTTATATATTTATTGTATTATTACAATCAGAGTAAATTGACTTAATTTATTTTTTATAGTAGTAAAATCAAATTGTTCACTTAATTCACAAAATATTATTATAAAGATAATAGTTAAAGATTAAAGTATAAAGATATATAACTTGAGAAACAAATTAATTAAACATTCAAACTATTCAAATATTGTTCAGCAACATTCTAACATTTAAAAATATGAAATTGTGAACTTATATAATTAGAAATAGTAAATAACTATAACAAAAAAATTGTAAAAAAATGTTGGTGGATTAAATGGGTCAACCCACCCTCAATTCGGCTTGAACCCATTTAACCAGTGGGATAAGTGAGTCGGGTTCAGTTCAACCCATTTTTGCAAAAACTGAATTTTTCTCAACCCAACCCAACTCGAACCCGTGGTGAGCCAGGTTGGCTCAGATGTTAGAACTCATTTTTACATCTCTACATTAGATGTATATGCAGACCTTCTTATGCAGCTAGGCTAATCAAATACCGAAATGTTGTTGCATCAAATACTAGTAAATATGTTTCTTAAAAAATTAATACCAGATTTTTGTGAAAAACCTTGAGCAACTAACCATGTTTTGTATCTAACAATTTTACCTTTCTCATTTTACTTTTGCGCAAAAATATAATTGTAGCCAACGTGGTTTACACCCTTTGATGTGCGAACTACAAGTCTAAAAACCTTTCATTTAGCAAACAAATCTAATTATGCTTCTATTGCATCTTTCAATTTTGGCCAATCATTTCTTTGTCGACAATATTCAATGGTCATTAGTTATTGATTCTTGTTGTCACTCATAACATTCATCATTATATTATATGTAAAAGTCTCGTCAAAACCACAAATCCATATCAAAACCCCTATTTCACATTCTTACACATAATATGTATATTTTAATATATCATTAACTTAAAAGATATCCATTTGTAATATATGTATAATATGTATAATATTGATATTTGAATATCTCCATTCACATTTCTATAACAATTACTACAGAGGATCTTTATAATAATAAATGCTCTCATCATACATTCATTTCACATATACATTCTATAATACAAAAGAAAAATTGATTCTTATACTTATACATAATATCAACATTAGACATGCATATTTTATACAAATATATATATATATATATATATATATATATAGTAAAAATACAATAGAAAATTCATCTTAAAAATTAAACTATAATAAAATTAAATTAAAAAAATTATCACTTAGAGACTTCTTCTACCATTTTATGAAAAGAAAAGAATTTATCTCTTAACACTCCCATCATCAATTGAGGTAATCAACGTTTTCATCTGGTTTAGCAAAGAAAATAACAATATAAAGTGGCACCCATATGGCTCTAATAAAAATCAACATCTTCATAAGCAATGTGTGTTTCTTTGTTCTTTTCCTTCTTTTTTGTTTAAGATGCTTTGGTATACTACGTGTACAACTAAAGTGACATTTACCACCATAATGATAACTTCTATTTTCATCTTATTTGTTATTATTTTCACCTTTTTCACATTATTGTTCCACTTCTGATGATGAAATGTCTATTTTAAATTCCTTTATGACAATGTCCACAACTATGATCCTTGCACGGCCATAACCATAACCAAGGCTAAGACTATGACAATGAAAATATGAATCGTAGATGTTATTGCATTCACTTTTGAGAATGGAATAGAACTAGTTGGACGAGTCGTATGATTTTTCATCAAAAACTCATTATTTCGTTTGACCATTAGAAGGCATAAAATAAATTCAAAATATTTTTCAAATCCTTTTCCATGATATTATGTTGCAGGAAAAAATTAGTTTCTCAATTTCTTTATTTATTTCTTTATTGGTATCACCAAGACCCATTGCATGTAAATGTATTTCAACATCTAATATCCAATATAAGTAATTCTTCATCGTAATATCAAGGGCCACAAATTCAAATTTTTCAAAGTTTGACATGTGTAGAACTAGCACATAAAATAATAATAATAATATATAATAATAATAATAATAATAATAATAATAATAATAAGACATAAATGAAAATTCATAAAGTCAAACAATTCTTATTAAAAAAATATAAGATAAAATTCTTAATGAAGAAGGGATTAAAAAAAAGTCTAGATTGAGACACGCAAAACATTGTCTTTAGAGAGAAAACACTCCTACTAACGCTCAATTGATTAAAGTATCGTGTTGATAACGTGTTAAAAAATAAAATTAATAATAGAGAGAAGAATCAATAAACAAATATTTATTCAAAACATTTATAAATTTTTCATTTCTTTATTAAGATGTAATAAGATATAGTGTATTAAATGACATTATAAATATTCATTTATTTATTAAAATGGCTTGTAGATGATCACAGAGAAAATATCTATAAATAAATAACGAACTTTAGAAAAAATAAAAATTTAAATATTTGATTTGATAAAAAAAATAACTAAAATTGTGTTTTTTTTAAATACAATAGTAACTACAACAGTAAATTTTGTAAAGAAAAAAGAAAAAAATTATATTAAACTAAGCCAAATAATCAAGAGTATGTATACGTACAGAGCAATCACAAAATCTATAACAATATATAAAGGAATTTCTCTTTTTTGTCCACATTTCAAAATATCAATTTTACCCTTTAAATATAATAATTTATTAAATTTTTAAAATTTGACCGTTACTTTTATAAGTTTTTTATAAAATCGGCTATCTCTCCTTCTTCTCTTTTTTTCTTTATTTATCAATGATTATTCTGTCATCTGTTCTGATATATTTCACTTTAATTTTAGTTTATATATTAACTTAATAACATTACAATATTATCACATACTAATATAATATCATGTATATTTAAAAAATGCATACAACACTATCTGCTAGTATATTAAATTCAAATTGATATGCACAATAAAATAAATTGTTACAAGTAATGGTTTTTACCATTGACGCGATAACACAATGGGAATAACAATGCCGACAGTGTTTGTATTTTTTGTCAACAACAGCAATGTAAAGTAAAATAGGACTACAACAAAAATTTATAGTTTCTTTTTCTTTGTGGATTTATATGATCAAAACTTTTGTTTCTATTTTGTATATTGAGATTACTACCTTCGGTATATATCTTTTATATATATATATATATATATATATATATATGATTTTTTTTTTTTATTCTAAAAAATAATTACATAGTACAATCGTCTGATAGATAAAGCTTCCCACTTTAAAATGTAGCAAACATTTAGTATTCTCTTACTTCAGTTCCTAATTCATTTAAATTCTGTAAGTTTTGATTTTTATTCTTGTATTTTTTTATTTCATAAAATTTGAAATTATTTTTTTAATCTTTGTAGAATATATGAATTTAGATTTTAGATTCTATAAAAAATTTTATTTTTAAATTTCATTTCTTTAAAATTTTAAATAATTATTTTTATTTCTAATGTTTATTTTAAAATAGATAAATAATATTGATTTTACAAATTTAAAATATATTTTAAATAATATATACTAACATTATATCACAAAACTAATATATACTATTTGAAATTATAATTTGACTTTTTTAATTCAATGCATAAGTAACTAATTAATATCATATAATGATTGAAAGAGATAATAGTTGATTTTCAAAAATGTAAGAACAAAAAGGAATCTCCATAGATCAAAATCAAAAGCTACCTCAACCTCATTTTATAAAAATAAAAATATATTTTAATTCAAAATTAAAGTAACAAAAAGTGAAAGAAACAGAGACAAAACGGTAATCTAACTTCTATCATATCAACAGATTCAGATAGACAAGCAAGAGCACTATCTTTGTCTTTCTCTTGCTTCTTTCTTCTTTTTTTCATTTGTCAACATGCACTTCTTTAATTCTAACGGTAGTTTTTTTTTTTCTTTTAAATTTGGATGATTTCATTGTCTAAAACCTTTGGCTTTGTATGGTGTCACCCACTTGAGTGAAAATAAAGAGACTAAAGGTCAATCGACCATAGAGAAGCAATCCCATGAGCACACATCATAAATTGTTGAATGGAGTATTAATCGGGATTTTCAAATAAAATCAAAAGTATTCAAATTTATAGATATTGATCCAAATTAATAAGTAAAATGATTTTTTATGTTTTTTCATAAGAACTTATGCAGACAATTTATTTTGGGCTATATCTTCTAAACTTGTATTTTCTTTTAAGGAATAAAAGGTGTTGTCTTATAACTGAAAATACGATGTCGTACTACCAACAAAAATAAGTATTTTTTCATTCAATAAATCAAGTCATAAATCTATTAAATTTGAAGCCCAGATGAATGGCATGATTAACACCACTTTAGTGAGATTGCCTCATCTTTTTTCCAATCTATCATTCTCATTTGTAACAACACTATTTTTAACCTAATGTATTGCATTAAATAAGCTATAATCATTCTTGTAATTCTGCTAGCAATACAAACAAAATATGGTTATCATGTCTTTTAGAGTATTGTGCATAAGAAGTTTCTTGGCAACATTTTTATACATATTTACGATAGGATCTTATTAACACTTTTCTAGCGCTCTGTCTTCTATTGGTTTAAATTTAATGAAATTTACCAAAACTAAGATAGAGTGAAAGTTGTGAAGCTTAACGAATCAATTTTAGTTACTATGAAAGGAGTGTATAAGAATGTTAAAAAAAAAAAAAAACAATGGTAACATTTATCTTCAAGGTGCTGCAAACGAAGAACAAAACGTCATTATCATCTCCTTACCAAAACAATTAAAGCAGTGAAAAATACGAAACAACCCTGCAAATTCAGACCTCCACAATGAAAATAAGCCAAAAGTTCATACCGCTGCAAATTCTCTTCCCCTTGACTCAACCCCTCAGTTCCCAAATTAAAAGAAAAAAAAACAAAGCACGAGCCTCAAAAACGACATAGTCGAGTGGGCCACGGCGTAGGAGAGAATGTAAAACACGGAAAAACAATAATAAATGTCAGAAAGAACAGTGGGTACTCTTACAAATGCAAACCAAAGACGGCTTCTTTCAAACGACTCTCACTGTTTTTTCACAAAGTCAATATTTCCCACCGCTTCCTCTTTCCTTCCTCTCTCTCACTCAAAGTCACAATCTTGTACCTTTCTTTTCGCTATAAATTCAATGATCCCATCAGAACAGACACTGATTTTCCACACTCGCGGATCGGTTTCACATTAGCAGAAAGAAAGAGAGAGAGAAAAGATGGAAGTGGAAGTGGTGGTTCCGGTGGACTTCAACTTCGACAGCAACTGCTCCTCCCCATTCATCACCGCTCCTTCCAGCCCCCAACGCTTTGGTAACAACGCCAACTTCTTCTTCAGCGCCCCCACCAGCCCCACGCGTCCTACTCCCTTCTTCTTCCACGACTCTCATTCCTCCTCTGTTCCCTTCCTCCGGGAACAACAACAGCAACAACCCCAACCTAATGCCAACCACGATGATTTCGAGTTCAATTTCACCGGACACGTCGACAGACCTTCTCTCTCCGCCGACGAACTCTTCCACGCCGGAAAGATCCGTCCCCTCACGCCGCCCCTTCCCTCCCCTTCTCCCGTGACATCTCCGGGCAAGAACAAGAACAGGGAAGAAGAAGAAGAAGAAGAAGAAGAAGAAGAGAAGAAGAAGAAGAAAGTGCGAGGGAGGGAAAGAGTTTCGGTGTCTGGTCGCAGAGGAAGTAGTAGGTCCTTGTCTCCGCTGAGAATCTCCGACATTATGAGCGACTCCGAGGAGAAAACCGTTCCTTCCCCTACAAGCAACTCTAAATTGTCATTCTTGTCTTCCATTCCCTTCACCAGAAAATGGAGGATTAGAGATTTTCTCCTCTTCCGAAGTGCCTCTGAGGGAAGAGCCACGGACAAAAACCCGCTCAGGAAATACGTGATTCTCTCCAAAAGCGAAGATGTTCGAAACTCCAGCTTCCGGTCCGCCGAGAGTTCCGGTTCGGTCTCCAAACGCCGCGGCCCGGTTTCGGCCCACGAGTTGCATTACACGGTGAACCGGGCTGCGTCCGAGGAGATGAAAAAGAAGACGTTTTTGCCTTACAAGCAGGGTTTGTTGGGCTGCTTGGGCTTTAACCCTGGTATGCATCACATTTCTAAGGGTATGGGGTCTTTGACGCGTTCCTAATCAATTCAAATATATCTCCTTTGGATTTTCTTTGCTCCATTTTCATATTGTTCTCCTCTTGTCCGCAAAAACACTCAAATTTGTACCAAAATAATTTTGCCATTCACACCAACATATCATACCTTACTCTCACTTCTCTAATTTCTCACTCTTAAATCATTCAAACAAACCAAAATAAAATTATACTATAGAACAAATTAAAACGCATTTTATCATATTTAGTGAGACTATATATTTTTTATTTAACCGGGATTGTTTTTATTATTAAGTTTAAAAAAGTTAAGAGTATCGAGGTTTGCGAAGAAGACATTGAATATGATGGGATGGTGTTGGTTGCATTGATGGTGATTGGTATAAACTGAGAATGGTATATGGAATATGGTTAGCGAAAAGAAAGAAGATAAAGCATGGACGTGGAAAGAATAGAAGCATGATATAAGAAAAGGAGGAAGCTTTTGGTGTGATAAGAATGATTAGCGTTTGGAAGAATGATGGAAACGGTGTTGTACAGTGTAAAGCGTGTGGTTGAAATGGGCACCCACAGTGAAACAAAAGTAGCAGTGAAGGGCCAGATACCGAACTTGAGAGTATTTTTGTCCATCTCAATCATCCACACCTCAAATTGGAATCACAAAGCCTAATTATGTGCCGGGTTTTTGAATAAACACAAAACCAAATGCTACATCTATTTTCGGTTAGTTTTAGCGTTATTTGTAGTTATTCATTAAAATCATCACTAGATGTATGACAAATTTAGTTCAGTGATTTCAGTGGAGCCTAATTCAGCGCAAACTAATATTCCAATCCGAGTTTCGTTACTAGTACTCACTGGACAATTTAATAATTTTCAGCCTTCTCATCATCGCTTCTCTTCTTCTATATGCTTTAAAGAGGAAAATATATGTAAGAAATAAAATAAGAACAATAATTTCTTGCTCGAAGAAAAAAGAAATAAAATTATTTGATTTAAAAAACACTTTTCTGGTTTACAAAATTCCAAATATTTTATTATTTATTATTTTCATGCTTAGTTATTGATATTATTATGGTCATTTACTTTTATAAAACGCTCTAGTATTGAGAAAAGCGTTTGGAATTTTGAGAGCATGGGATTGAAACACGTGGCATTATGGGTTATAACCTGCAGACAACTGATCGCCGTAAAAATTTTGTGTATATTTGTATTTGTAATTTAATTAAGGAAAATGATATATTAACGACCATTTGACAACTTCTCTTACAATGTGACGTGGCATATGTTTTTTAATTTTTTTTAATTTTTATGCTGGCTTTTTGAAAGAAAGTGGGAGGAGACAAAGTAAAAAGTGGGAGTGAAAATTGGAAGAGAAAAAATAGAAAGCAGAAGTGCTAATGGTTGAACTAAAAAGCACCATGTTTGTCGTCTTCAACTATTGATGTTCGTCTTCAACTGCCATTCTTCATCTTTATCCCCTATTTTTCTAAAAACCCCTCTTTTTCCTCTTCGTCGTAACAATGTGGGTTTACCCATTAGACGAAAGCTTCGACGGTTCGGCGTTTGTATCCATTGGGTGGAAAGGAGAGATTTTTGTTGTTGTTTGTAATGTCGTCATCGTTGTAGTGACGTAAATTTGTGGGTTTTGTCTTTATGGTGAAATCTAATCGGGGTCGCTTCTTCGAAAGGTGCGTGGTAGTAAGTTGTATTTATTTTTGCATATTGATAGTGATTATTTTTTGTGTAAAAAGCAAGACCGAAGATGGGTTTTTGTTTTGAACGTGGGTTGTTGAGGTTAGGGTTAAGATTCTGTGTTCTTATTTTGGTTGTTGTTATTTCTGAAATGCTTCCGCTTACATTTTTCTTGGATTAAGTCAGTAAACTGTAAATCCACATATGTGCTTACTTAAGACTTAATATCTGCGAACCTATGTTGTATGATTTGTACATTAGATATCATTGGTAGTTATAATGGAGCATGAGTGATTTTGCATTTGTGACTTATTGAGTAAACTGTAAATCCACACTTAAGATATAATTACTGTGAAAACTTGCTCTATGATTTACACATTAGATATTCATGTTAGTTATAGTTGAGCAGGGATGATAATCATTCCTTGGTTTACTGAGTAAACTGTAAATCCAAATATGTGCTTACTTAAGAGTTCATAACTGCAAACCCATGGTTTATGATTTGCACATTGGTTACCCCTATTAGTTATAATTGACACATAATTGACATGTGTCTCATTAATTTCTTTTATTTAAATTACGTTTTAGGTTAAGTGAAATTGGCGTTTTGGAAGTGAGTTTTTAATGGAAGAAAGGGTTGAATTGCAAGAGAGATATGGAAGGAGGTTAATGTGTTGATGTTGGTGGTGGTTGAAGTAAATTTTGGGGATTAGGGTTTCTTGTTCTCCCTTTCAAAAAATGAAAAAGAGTCATGGATCGAAGTGTTCCACCTCCTCTTCTTCATCTTCAAAGCTCGGATGTTCAAAAATTTGTGGATATGGGGAAAGATTATTGCTTTTGAAAGCCACCATCGCGAAGAACAATGGTAGATTTTTCTAGAGATGTAGAAACTGGGCAGTAAGTATCATTTCTTGCAATGTTTAGATCTGAGGCAGTTATTTGTTCTGAATGAGTTTTTTTTTTTTTGCCATTGTAGAGATGTAGAGATCAATTGTAACATGTAGGTTGTTCATGTTTACTCTGTAATAAGTGGTGCTAAATTAAGATGTTAGTTCTGGGTTTGTTATCAGTCCATTCCATGGAAGTGTTATTTGTTATCAATTTGTGGTGAATTGTAAAAAATAACATATAAGTGTTAAAAACTTTGGCATTTGAAGATTATTTGTTATCAGTGTCTTTGTTACCAGTTCATGTACGAGTCCATTTGGGAGATGTTATCATTCCTTGTTACATATAATTGTTTAAAATTTTGGCATGAACTCGTCCATTATTAAATGGTTCATAACTTGTGTTGTAATATTCAACACACACATGTATTAATTGGTTCAATATCATATATATATATATATATATATATATATATATATATATATATATATATATATATATATATATAAAAGCTGCTCCATTAACATATCAAAGGTCCATAAACATTACAGTGGTTCAATTTCTTGACAAGTGGTGATAAAGATAAGAAGTGGTCCCCTAAAGTTGAATACAAAGCTTGATTCAAAGTTTGGTACAACCAAAATAACACATCTTCCCAAAATAAAGTTCCAATACCACTTCGAATTAAAAAAACTCCCAAAATAGCACAGCTCCTAAACTAGGTCACATGGGCTGTCATCAAGCGTTGTTTGTACTAGCTTACAAGCCTAAAACTGTTGTGGTCGCTGCAGCTTTCTTAGATCTCCTCCCTCCCCTGCTAGTTGATGGTTGTGATGTGGTGCTTATGGAGGATCTCAACCTCATATTGGTTCTCAACATTTTTGTTCTTTTTCTAGTTCTTTTTCCCTTGTCACGAATATGAAATATTGATTAGGTACAAGGCTACTATAAGTAATGTTTAATTTGATTGTAAAAATTTCAATTTTTGTACCTATGTTTTTCCAGCTTTACAACCTCTACTATTATGTCCATATTGGTTACATTTGTTGCATTTCATCCTCATAGGTTTCCTCCCTGCTTTAGAGTGACTCATGTTCTCATCTGCCTCCCTTTTTCTTAATTTCTTTGGCCTCCCTGGAGGAGGCTTAAATGATGGAGGAAGTATAGGTGTCGAGTTTGTTCTTGGCCATAATTCTTGTCCATTGATGGGTGTAATTCTTGGCCCATAGCAAACTTTGTAAGCCTCTCTCTTATAATAACGGTGGACATAATCTTGAGGTTGTTCTAATTTGTAATTTATTGCATCAATGGCATGTCTGTAGGGTATTCCTACTCATTTCCAAAAATAACATGAACACCTACGATTTCCTAGATCAACAATAAATTTCTCCATTGTAAATCCTTGGGTCACTTTTATTGGGTACATGAGGCGTACCTTTTGCTAGTCAGAAATGAACACCCACCGATTGGATTGCACATCCCCAATGTCATCCAGCAATAGACTTAGAAACCATCTCCAACTCTCCTTGCATTCATTTTCCATCACAACAAAAGGTAGAGGAAAATACTAGTCATTTGGGTCCTTTGCAACAGCCACTAATAATTGCCCTCCATAGCTACTTTTCAGGTGGCACCCATCAACACCAATGAATGGTCTGGAACCATTTTTGAAACCTTCCTTGCAACCCTCCAAGCCCATGTAAAAATCCCCAAACCGTGGCTGCAAAGTTAGTTGTGGTTGATTCACTTTAATTTTGACTGTTGTTCTAGCAGACACCCTTTTCAACTCTACTGCGTAGTCATAAAGCATGGTATATTGTTTCTGTCCATCCCCTTCTAAGACATCCATATCTAGTTGTTTTCCTTTGATTTTCCTCCACTTAGTGATCCCCACACTATAGGTCTTCTTGATGTCATCAATGATCTCATTTGTTGTCATTTTGCCTACATTTCTGAATTTCTCAACAACCACTTTAGAAACCCAATCCTTATTTGCGTTTTGATTCCCAAATACCCTGCCACAAGCATGACTATCAACCAATGTCTTGACCCTAAATGTATGGCTTCCTCCTACTTTACTATACAAAATCAGAAATCCACATTTCTTCTTGCAAACCGCCCTCATTCTTATATCATCATTTTTAACAAACATTATCTCTCTTCCATGTAGTACTGAATACTCCTTAAGAGCTTGTTTAAACTCCTTAGGCAAGCAAAACTCCATCCCAACTTTGAATTTGAAGTCCTTTCCCATATCTTCACTTTGAAAAGTGGTATACTTGTGCACAAGCTCTTCTTCACACTCAACATCACTATCTAATTCATCAGTGCTATATGTAGCATCTATGTCATGATTTTGACCTATTGAATTTGTCTCAAAAGCACCTACACCAGCACTGGCCGAAGGCTTTCTTCTTCTCCTTTCCTTAGAAATTTTTTTCCACCTTTCAAGTAGTTTTGTGATGTCTCTACGTGATTTGTTAGTGGATCCAAAACAATCATCGTCGTCTCTATGACGTTCTTCTTCACTTTCGCTCAATTCTTGAACACCACTATCATCCACATCACTTTGGTCATCCACACCAGTAGCATCCTCATTCTCAGCATCCCTACCTTGACCAACAGAATTATCCCTTCTGGCATCCCCTTTCTCAGAAAAATCAACTTCTTCCAAAATACCCTCATCCTCCACTCTGGCATCCCTTAAGTCAGCAACCCTAACTTCTTTTACAGTAGCCTCATCCTCCAATCTTGCATCCCCTTTATTAGAAACCACATCTTCTTTTCCAATATCCTCCTCTCAACTCTTGCATCCCCTTTCCCACCTTCTCGACATTCAACATTAGCCACCACCAAATCAGGCTCCTCTTCACGCCCACCCTCACCTGCATTTTATGTCCATTCAGTCACCTCAATAGGTTAAGCTGTACTCACCACACGTTCTACATAAATTTGGACCTCTTCTTTCTTTCTTTTCGCACAAGCACACAATTGCAGTGCATCATTATCTGATACAAAAGGCCTTAAATCCCTATCCATCTGACCTCTCTTTGACTTCCACTACAATTTCATCGCCCCATCGTATTTGAACTCCTCCTTCAATATAGACAACGCCTCAAAATAGAACCACCTATCAGGATCCAATTCGTGGAAAATGTGTTCTTCCCCCTCGTTGTAACGCAAAAACCTCCCCCTAAATGACTCAAATTTTCCCATGTGAAAAAACGCAACTGAGAAAGACATTCTTTGCAAAATCATAAACCCTAACTTTGTCACCCCAAACAAAAATCCCAAATGCAACCAACGATTTCAAAGCATAAAACGAAAAAACCAGTAAACCAATTGAAAACCTAAAAGAATCGAATCAAACCTTCGTATTCAGCGAAAAATCACACCACGAGATTAAGCCGTCTTCCCCAACCTTTCACGTCCTTCGAACACTATTACTGAAGAAGTAAAACCACCTTTCATAAGATTGAGTCGTCTTCCCCAATCTTTCCGCCGCGATTTGTGGTCAGTGCTATGCCGCACAGTAAAACAACATTCAAGTGGTCCACGATTGTTGTAGCTCTGGTTGTCAACAGATTTTACAATCCAAAGTAAAATTTTCATTCACCCATTTCACTTAACCTAAAATGAAATTTAAAAAAAAAATTAATGAGACACATGTCAATTATATGTCAATACAGGTGTCAACAGATATGATACTGATGTGGAACGTCGTTTGCCACGCAAGCACATTTTTAACGTCGTTCAAAAATAGGGATGAAAAATAAACGTTTTGAAAGCGCAAGGACCAAACGGTGATCAAGTTTTGAGTAGGGACCATTTACAAAATCCACTGAAACTACAGGGACTAAAAACATATTTTTGCCTAATTTATATATAAATGTTAGAGTTGGTTTAAAAATAATTTTAGAAGCATTTAATAAAAATGTCAATTTTAATAAAATATTAGTATAACATTTATATAGGAAAAAGTTTGTTTCATTTAAAGAAAATTTTGATTCAATTGAATCAAAATAACAAATTGAAGGACAAAATTGAATATAAGACATGTGAGAGTGACATGTGGCATTAACACAACATTGACATTGACACATGGTACTATCATTGCCACATCACATTGATTGTGTCACCTGACATGATAGACTTAACACGTGGACAATTTTAAAAAACAAAATAAAAATTAAAAATAATTAAAAAAAATAGAAAAATCAAAAAGTAACACAAGAAGATACAAGATATATATTTAATGTCATTGATACACTAATAACGAAAATAACTAAATTACACTAATTTTTCAAAAATTAAAATCTAATTGAAACTACAAATATTGGAAGATCAACTATTTTAATAAAAATATAGATCAAACGAGAATTTAAATCTTAATTATATTATTTCTTATCTACTTGTGCTAATATAGTTTATTAACTATTTATTTTGTTTTATTTCTCTTTATAAATCATTTCTGATTTCTATTTTATTTACATTATCTTTTTCTAAATGATTAATTTTATGTACCCTATTTCTCTAAATTCTACTTACAAAAACAAAATTGTTGCTAATGTATAGAGCTAAGTGGTATGATCCATCCAGTTCAAGCAAGTAAAAAATAAAATTGAAAAATGTTTGTTCTGAGCATTAAACAGTGATAAACTTGTGATGGCATTGTATTATAGGACCACATTCCTCGTCTGAAAAAGCAGAGCACAGCGTGGCCTTAACACACAAAAATAAAGTTAGAAAAAGTAGAACACGTAAGTGCAAAATGCTTTTTCCAATTTGGAAATCACCTACCAAGTGTCTGCTCCTAATACATATATAAGATTAGTTTTGATATTGTAGTACTTTAGAGATTTATACAATAAAGTAATGTAAACTATTAATAAACTTTAGTTAGGAATGATTTATTATACATATTTTTTTCACCTAACTTACTATTAAATAAATATTTCAAGCCTGTATAGGTTTAAATATATTTAATGTTATACTCACAGATATGTCTATTGTTCATTCTCATTTTTTTTTTAGTTTTTGCTTGTTATCCAGGAAAAATACAGTGATTTTTAATTAGTTTTAGATTGCAGAAATATTTTTTTTTTAGTTTTAGTTTGCGTTATTTCATAATAAAATATAGCAACCTTCAAAGTAAAAATAAAAAATTAACGATAAAAGCAATTATTTTTTCCAAAGAAAGAAGAGAGAAGCGATTACATTTATTAGAAGTAAAATATATTTAACCCTATCAGATTTCATGTTACATATCCAATTGTTTAGCTGGGTGAACAAAGAGAGAAGTAAAAGATGAATGAGAGAGTTTAATTGAGAAATTATTTTAGAAATTAAAATGTTTAATCGTATGACTTGAGTTGAAAAAGTAATAGCATGCTGCAATGAGTGATTGAAGCATATGATATAATTTGCAGGTAAAGGTAAAAGGAAAGTACAGATATCCATGCATGCATGTTGATGGGGTTATGCAGTTCTTTAAGAGAAAAGAAAAAGAAAAATGTCTTTTGGGAAAAGAATGAAAGAAGAGTGGGGAAGCCATGCATGCATAGCTGTCTTTATGTAAAGGGAAGTTGTGTCCATTGAAGAGGAAACCCAAATGATTATGAAGCTCTACAATTTCTTAGCTACTACCCTTTTTCTTCCCTACTTTATTATGTTTCACCAAACAAGTATTATAGGAGTATAAGTCACCATAGTGTAATATATAAAGCCATGTTAAGAGAATATTTATGCACACCATAGTCATAATACAATCATCATCCCATGGAGAAATGTATCACTTAATTAATGTATACTTTTATATGTTTAATAGTCTTGTATCATTTAGAAATTGAGCTTAAAAATAATTTAAATATATTTTTCTTCTCTAATATTCTAAACTATCCCTTAAAACCAAAATTGTAAAAAAAATTCATATTCTGAAACAAATAATATTCCAAATATAATGATTAACTCTAGAGAACAAGAACAAATAGATACATGGTTGTTGTTATTTAGCATCGCGAGAATATATTATTTATACTCTCCTTTCTTCTCTTTTATTCTTGAAAAAAAATACATCTATTTTGTCTCATCTAATAGTGAAATATTAATTTAATAATTAACATTAATTTTTATTTCATGAGCTTTTTTATATTCATTTTTTATAAATATAAAAGAAAAAAATATTATACTATGTGTTTCTTCATAACTGATTTTTAATTATGGCTTGATTATTATAATTTTTTTTAGTATTTACATCTCAATTTTTTATTAAATTTATGATAAATTATTTTTTAGTCTTAAACTAAAGGTATATTGATGAAGAATAGAAAAACATATTCATATTTTAAAACGTGATAAAAGGAAAACTATGTGTGAAGATGAAAACAAGACAGTTTCAACTATCACATATATTCTCACATATATTCTGAATCATGATACTTAAGGTTCAAAAAATTACATATGAGCCATTTTCATTGTTTCTACAACTATAATAGAAAGATCATTTTCTACAATCAAATCAAGATTGCAGAATAAAAATGGAAGAGGAATTTCTTGTCAACAATATGATTATTTAAATTGAAAAAGAACTGAAAATTTTAGTTCTGGTTCAATTATTTTAGTTCTGATTCAATTATTGATGAGTTTAAGAATATGAATGAACGAATGACAATCCTTTAGATATGTATGATTTCTTTCATAGTTATGGTTATATTAAAATTATGTATTCATTGTTGTTGATTTAGTGACAATAATTGAATATATAATTTTTTAGTGTATTATTTTGGCTCTCCCAAAAATATTAGTCAAAATTCGCCACTAAGCATCACTCAGATCTGAGGACAAATATCCTTCTCACGAGGGAGGGAATGATGGAAAACCATCCAGCCATAAAAACCATGGCTAAGAAGTTGAAGAAGATGAAGCCTCATGGAGGAAGACTCTACATTTGAATAGTGAAATACAAGGGTTTCTTCCATCCTTTTTAGTCTTGTAAAAACGTAAATAAGTTATTTCTTTAGGCCTTGGACTTCTGCCAAGACTACATTTCTTTTAGGTTGTGTATTTTGATCATTTTAGTGTGATAGCCTCAATTTAATCGATTATGTAAGTGACATAATTAATTAAATCGAGAAACATTTTACAAAGTATGCATTTTGGGTTTTCTAGCATAAGTTCTTTGTGACCAGGTCTTGGCAAGCGGATTAGGGTTTATTTGGGCTAGTTTGGGCCCCAAGGAACCCTATAACATTTTCTTGGAGAGCTCTAGCTCTCAATTTGCAACTCTCTTGTTTCTAAGTTCATTAGGATAATATTTCTCCTAGACTCTCTTCCTATACATTTTCCTCTCCTTACACATACCAACCTTCATCCAAATCCCTTCCGCTTCCATCAATCTCGTTCATCATCTTTTTCGTGGTTCAACATGGAGGAGCTTCAAGTTCATGGAGCCATTTCCATCAATCCTAGTGAGACTTATTATTTGTTGGGCCTATTATGCCACCCAATATTGATATATTTGTTGGGTCTATTGTGTCACTTGCTATTAGGTTGCTATCAGATCACCTATCAATGTCTAATTCTACGTTCAATATGTATATGTCTCGACGTTAGATGAGTGTGATGGAAATTCCACGTCAACTAGAGATAAAACAAGTTTACATTATATAAATGAAATGTCACCTTATAAGTCAATTTTATGAGATTAAATTACTTAAATCCGACTTCTTAAAATAAGATATGTAAAATAATTATATGTCTATTAATTACATGTTGATAAACTCTCACAGTAATTAAATACAATAATAAAATATCTCAACTAACTAATTGAGGAATCATGTACTAAAAAATTTAAGAGTAGATGATAGTATGTAATAGAGTGTCCAATAAAGTAAAATAATAAAATTTTCAAAATATTCTTTTTAGTTGCTCGTGACTATAAACTATATGTCTCAATAGTTCTCTTTATATGAATTGAGAATAACATTGGATACTATTGATTTAATTGATTTTTCTCCTGTTCTTTCAAATTCTTTACTTGATTTCTCTTGCTTTTATTGATATGAAATATTTGACAATCCTTTTTTCGATTTATAAAAATAACCAATTTAAAAACATAAAAGATCAAAAACAAAAAATCACTCGGTTAGCGGAGACGTAATCTAACTCTGTAAACTTATTTAGTGGTTAAGTTAAAAGTGATCAAATAAACTCTTTTAATAGACATAAAATACTATATTGAAATCTTTTAAACTTAATGTACCAAAATACTAAACCCCAAAATATAAAAAAATATATATATATATACTAAAATTAACACTTAACTTTAAAGAAACTTTTTACTCTCTTCAACTTTTTGTTTCAACGTTTACTTCTTCTACAATCATCTTAAAATTTTAAACTAAATAAATCAATCTTTTATCAGTGAAATTAATTTCAAATTTTGGTAAAAGTTCAAAACTTTAAATATGTATGGATTTATATTTTACTAATTTTTATATTTTACAATCCTTCATGTCTTTCTTTGAAAAGAGTTTGATAGTCTTTTCTATAAAACTGTTTATAGTTTCTATACAATCTTGTATCATTGCTTTTTATTAAACATTATGTTTATGTGTTTTTTATTAATAGATAATGTCAAAAATTTTAAAATTATTAATAATAAATGTATTTTAATATTTATCTATATCTATATACAAGGAGTTCTTTTTTTTCACATTTATTTTTTAATTTTCTCTTTTAAATAATTTTTTTGTTACCATTTTTATTAATTGAATTTAACTTTTTTTACACTTAATTATTTTTTAAAGAAAAAATTCTCAACAAAATAAATAAAAATCATTTATTACAAAATTATAAAAATTACTTATATTTAATTTTAAAATTTTGATAATAAAAATAATAAAAAATTTATTAGTTGAGTGTGATTTCGATAATATCTTTTGACATAAATAAAAACATTTAAATTAGTTGAGTGTTATTAATATTTGTGATTTATATTAAGAACACACCTAAAAAAAAGGTCTTATCTATTAAAAGAAATAAGAGAAAAAAAAAAAAGACAAACTGTAGTTTTGTTTAGAAGTGGGCTTAAAGTGGTTTCTAAGGTGAGATTTGCACCTCACGCTGAGGTATATTTATCTCGTGGGTGGAGTTTAGCTTTGATACCATGTTAGGAGTGGGCTTAAAGCCTAACTCAACCCCACAAAACCGGGTTGTAAGGTGACACCTCACTTATATATTATGAATTAGCCTTATCTCTAGTCGACGTGACACTTCCAACAATAATAATTATTAAATTTGAATAAAAAGATTATCAATGTTTTGATATAATATTTACTTTGAAAATGATGTTTTAATATCTATATTTTTAATTTTATTTTTATATGATATTTTTCGTTAAAATTTAATAATAAACTATACACAGTCATAATTAATTATAAAAGTAATTATAAAAATTACATATGTAATTTTTATTAAAGATTTAGTATTTATTTCATTCATATAAAACTAAAATAAAAATATATCTAAAGAAAATTTAACTCAATATGAATGAAACTCAAATAATCACTTAAATTAATCCATAATCAAAATAACTTATATGTTATTAATCTAATAAATTAAATCATGAAACATAATTTTTGATAATTAGAATGGATAAATTAGATTGGATCCAACTCCAAGAGAACACATGGTCTTACCTAATTAAGAATATGAGGTAGTAAGCAAAGTCTTAGTAGCTTATACCAAATAAATGGTATTTCATTTTCTTAGTAGAATTTGGAAACCTTCAAACATGAGCTGGAAGCAGAGGCATCACCATAAGCCGAAATCATTGACTTCGTACACATTTTAACATGCCAACAACTCACACAATTCCTCATTTTATTTTATTTTATTTTATTTTTTCGCTACACAAACTATATAAAATACTAAACCTCAAATATCACATATGTCATGTCAAACAAGTCATTCGCACTCATAATTAAGATCCTATCCTACATTTGAATGTGTCATAATGAACTGTTTCCTAATCTTCTATTAATAACTCAACAATAATTTGTGATTTTGGTTCAGTGATACCACTGATTAATGTACAACATTGTCTTTAGACGTGGAAAGAAAAATGGACAAACACATTACATAATCATACATGAATAAAATATCGATAACATTAAACTTAAAAGCTTTAAAATATGTTTTGAATTTTTAAATGTTACAAATTTAACATTTAACATAAACTTCTTAACTTCGAGTGGTTAAATATATAATTCATTTATATTATTTATGAATAATATTTTGAGGTATTTTCATATCGGTAGATGTATAAATATTCAAATTTGAAATTTGAATAAAATTTCGTTTAAGTATGGTTGAGTCTACGTAAACTAATTTTAACAAATTTTGAAAATTATTATATAATACAAGAAAAAATAACTTGAAGAAAAAAATAATAATAATTGTTATGAAAATTTTATAGAAAACATGTCAAAGTAATTATTAGTCTTTAAACAATAAATAATTATATTATATTATATTATAAAAATTAAAATAAAAATAATAATTATGAATAAAAAAATAATTTTTTATATATAATTATAGATAACTTAGCATAAAACTCAAGCTTTTATACGTACAAATGATTATTGATTTTTTTTTTCTTTGAGAAATTAATTCAAACTATTTAGTAGTATCTTGTTACAAATTTATATCTTGTTTCAGTATAGTTTTGCCATTTAAAATTATTTTTTATCTTTGTTTTTCTTTAGTTTTGTCACGTCTACTGTAACTTTTCTTTTAGTACTTTTTTAAGTTTATCATTAAAGTTCTTCAAGTTTTAGCTTTTAAGTTTTTTATTTATTTTTACCTCTTAAGTCACTTAGTAGAATTGTTTTTATTTTATTTTGTACCTTACTTCACGTTTTTGTCTTATATGTATTTTATTATTGTGTGGATGAATAAAGTAATATATATATATATATATATATATATATATATATATATATATATATATATTTTTTTTTTCTTATGTTCTTTCTGTTATATGTATTTTATTATTGTGTGGATTAATAAAGTACTATATATTTTTTTCCTTATGTTCTTACTGTTATATGTATTTTATTGTGTGGATGAATAAAGTACTATATCTTTTTTTCCTTATGTTCTTACTGGAATATGGAGGATGGAACTTTGGAAAGGTGAATAAGGTTCAAGTGATGATTTGAATATTTCCTTATGTTTTTAGTCTTTTTTTATAAAATAGATATATTAATGAAAAATAAAATAATAGATTTAAATTTTTTTTCAAGTGATAAAAAGAGATATTCATAAAGATGAAAACAAGATAAATTTACTTATTTGTATATTTTCAAACATGATACTACTTTTTTACCCATTTCTTAATCTTTATAGGTGGAGATTTCTTATTAATTTTTTGGAACTTATACCAGAAAAACGTTCTCAAAAGTATTATTCAATGAGGGAAAGAGATGAAATTAAAAAAGTTTATTTAAAATGGGTTCTATATCAAATACAACATCAAAACTGTAATTTTTTTTAAAGAGAAACATACGTTGAGATTTCAATACTAAATTATATATATATTTTTGTTATATTAGTGACAATGATTAAATATATAAATTTTGAGTATATTATTTTGGCCCCTTCAACCATTTTGATCAAGATCCGCCACAGCTTATGACGTTCATCAGTAAGAGAGTTTTGAGTTTTGATTTATGAGTGTATGAGTGAAATTAAGGGAGTGTGTCATTCCTGAGAAGAATAACATATATCTATAAGATTTCTGGACCTCTATAGAATCTGTTACAAAATCTTGAATATCAATAATAATAAAAATTTACATTATATAAGATAAATTAGCAAGATAATAACAATAATGTACCATCATATATTGTGATGGTACATGATACAAAGGGATGTTGTGATATCAATATATCTTCAAGTCAAACTACTGAGATTCTGACCATATATTCTGTTAATATACGGTTACAACTCTAACAAATATTTTGTTAATATTATTTAAATTCTTCAGGCTAATAATATTGAATGGGCCTTGTTGGGCTATGCTCTTAAATATATTTGTTTGACTAGGTAGGTACACTTACCTCTCTCAGAAAAGGATAAGAGTCAAACACTAATTGTATTTGATTATTTGTTATTTTGTTTTCTAAACTTAGGTCAATGTTAAGATTACCATCTTTCCACCCTCTACTTAAGCATTAATGTATAAGAAAGAAAATAGTAAACTAAAGAGAATCATAGAACAATAAAAAGTGCAATGAGAACAAGTGAGAAGACATATGGATAACATACGAAGGACCTCTCATACCCCATCTCAACATGGAAGTCATAATGAGATAGATTGAAGAATTCAAGAAACGAGTCATGACTTCTTTGATTACAAAGTGCAAAAGCCAAATTTAAAGATATCAAAATTTTATGGTATAAGTGATAAAAAAAAAGTATTTAGAATAGGAAGCTAAAGTATATCAAATTTATAAAATATATAATAGAACCCAAAAATTCCAATTAGTTTATTTATAATTTAAGGACTATATCATAACATGGCAAAATAAAAACTCTTGGGACATTGGAAAAATAAGAGATTATATGTGGTCTTTCTAGAGGACTTAAAATATTTTATGTGCTTTAAATTTGTTTCTTTTAGGAATGACAATGTCGTGCAGACAATGCAGCTCAACCTCATGAAAAAGTGTGGGGTGAATTGAGTATTTTAGCTAGTTGACCCTATAAGACCCGAGAAAAATAAATAAATTTCAAGAATGATGGGCGTGAATATTATTATTTAAAGTAAGGTTTAAATACTACTTTGATCCATGTTTTGGTCCAGTTTATTCAATTTGATAATTTTTTTGTGCGTTCATTTTGATCCCTGTTTTTCTAAATTATGTTCAATTTTGTCCTTTTTATTCACGTTGTTTAAATTGATAACCATAGATTGTACATGCTAACACTGTTCACATTACGCGGACTGTTTTAATTATGATTGTTTTTGTTTTGTTCAAATAAGTCTCTATTTTAGTTAAGTTTGTTCAATTTAGTCCATCCTCCACTTCATTACCCTTAACTTCCACTTCATCATGACCTTCACAATGGACTCCTCCATCATGCTCACTCTTTATTTCATTATGATGGTTTCAATTGGTGGTAGTAGTGGTGAAGGGTCATGAAATAAAAAGTGAGGGTAATGAAGGAGTCCATGGTAAGGGTCATGATGAAGACCAAACTAAAACCATCACTACGACCCTACAACCACCACCATCACCACCACAACTACAACCACCACCACAACCTCCCTGCAACCACCCCCTACAACCACCACCACCACAACTGCCACACTAAAATCATATTCACCACCATCAAACTAAAACCCTACCACCGTTAGTGTTGTAGTTAGTGGGTTTAGTGTAATGGTGGTGAATGTGATTTTAGTGTGGTGGTGGGGGTGGTAGTGGTGGTGGTGATTTTAGTGAGGTGGTGGTTGTGAGTTTAGTTTGTTGGTGGCGATGGTTTCAATTGGTGGTAGTAGTGGTGAAGGGTCATGAAATAAAAAGTGAGGGTAATGAAGGAGTCCATGGTGAGGGTAATGATGAAGTGAGGTTGAGGGTAGTGAAGTGGAGAGTGAGACTAAATTGAAGAAAATTAACTAAAATAGGGACTTATTTGAACAAAACACACGCAATCATAATTAAAACAATCTACGTAATGTGAATAGTGTCAGCTTGTACACTTTGTCATTATCAATTGAAACAATCTCAACGAAAAGGACGAAATTAAACATCATTTAGCAAAACAGGAACTAAATTGAACAAACTAGACCAAAACAAGAGCCAAAATAGTATTTAAATCTTAAAGTAGTAAATAATAATCTATATCAAAGTGAAGAGTACCATAATTAGTAAGAGCTCTTTGTTATGGATTGAGGTTGGGAGGTCATGTGTTTGATTCCTATTGTGTTGTAATTTATGTTTTATTTTATTGGACATGTTTATGGGTGTAATTAATATTTGTAATGTTTGTTGTGTATGTAAGTGATAAGATAAATGTGATAGTTTGCTTGATTTGGAATTCTTTTTTGGAACTTAAAGGTGGTGAGTTCAAACCTTGACTATAACAAAAATATATTAGTTTTCTTTTAGCATTTTTGGTGGTATTTTTGGGAAGATGAAAAGCTGAAAGCAATCTAGTTGAATTTGGTCACACACACAAGAAATAAAAACTCATTAAGGTGAATGAAGTGCATAATTAAAATTATGTTTTTCTTTGTGTTGTTTTTGTGCTGGACAGCATGAACTAATAGAAATGGATAAGGATATTTTTTTAGGGTTGTTAGTAATATTAACGTTGACATGTCAGGAAAATAGGGGGTTTTATTTTGCTGAGTTAAAAATTGGTCTTTAAGGAGAAGTGGTAGTAACATTGGTTGTTTTGAAAGAGAGTGGTCAGATTTTGGTCAGAGAAAGAGTAGAGCAAGGACGTAAAGGAAGGAAAAGAAAAATAGAGTAAAGTTAAGAAGTCTTTGTTGGAGGAATTTCATGTGAAGGGAGCTAACTTTTTCTTCCTATTATGTGTGGCGGTATGTTTGAAGTTGAGATTATAGAATGGTAAAATATGTTTTGTTGGTGATCATAATTATGATAACGAAATTTTAGTGGATGAATCTCTAATGAAATTCTAAAATTCATATATTCTTTTGGATTAAGTTTTTGGTGTAAAGATTTTATTTTTTTAGTTTTTAGTTTTTATTTGACAAATTGCTTTTAAGGAGCTTTTATTTTGATTAAATTGTGTTTCCAAAATAAAAGGATAGGTTTTTATTATATCATAAAATATATGAATTGGTATGTGAAAAAAAATGGAATTGGTATGTGATGAGCATATATTTTATAGTGTGTAAAAAGTTAGTATTTTTGTTACATGTGAAAGTAATATTTTATTTGAAAAAAATAATTTATTTAAATAATAAATTGATACATATGTCTAAAAATTAAATCTTTGTTTATTGGTTGAGCAATTGCATGGTTATTTTGTTTATTGGTTTAGTAATTATGGTATTGTTTTGGTATGATATGATATGTAAGTATAAGATTTTCTTTTATTAGCAATTTAGTTTTGGTTTCTTTAAATGTCCATGGAGGATGTTGTATTTTGTTTTAGCATGTATTTTGTAATACATATAATCATATATATTTATATATATGTTATTGTTTTTATGATATAGTTTGTTTAAAATTCTATAAAGAAGTATGTATGGTATAATGTATTATAGTTGATGGGAGTCTTGTATACAGTCACATAAAAATTATATCATATTATATAACTTGTTGGAAATTTTGTGTAATATGAAATAATATTATATTATTTTCAATAACATGTATATATTTTATAATTTAGAAGTTATATGCTTGAATTTTCTTTTACGTTGAAATAATCACTACAAAAAATATTAATTTTAATGAAGGATATTTAGTGGAGGTTAATATAACCTTGGTAAAAAAATTTAAATAGTAGAGGTTTTAAGAATCTTTGTTAAATTCTAAAGGTTTATTTAAAACCCCATTAAAATAACATAGGTTTATTGAAAACCCCATCAAAATAATGTAGGTTATTCAAAACCCCAACAAATATATAGAACTTATTCTATTTTTCCCTCGTGTTTATTTTCGTTCTCTCCCTCTCGCTCGTTGTTTTCATTCTTTCTTCTTCATCTTCCTAAACCCTAATCAGGCACTCAACGAAAAGAAGCATCGTAACCGACGAAGTCGCCTCACCGTCGTAGCTCACCGCCATAGCTCGCTGCCTCTGGTTTCTAGGGTTCCGCTTCACTTTCATGATTTCTCGTCTTTCTGTGGTAATGCGTCTTTTCTTCTCTCAACCTCACTCATTTGATTTCCTTCTTCTCCTTTTCCTTAGGCGCTGGCACATCGTTTATTCGCTTCATTATCCGCGGATTTCATAATTCAGATGTTCAACATGGATTGTGGTGTTTTCTGAAATAGAATTGGAGAAATCTGTTGGATTTGTGATGTTCAACATGTTTACTCAGTACATTTTCAATTTGTTGCCTTCAAGTTTCGTAGGACGTCAAAGATGGGGTTTGAGCCAAGCTTCTTCGGTGCCTTATTAATGTACATTTGCTCACTTATTTTAATCTCTACACAGCTTATGTATTCTTTCACCCAAAAATGCCAATGAGTGATTGGTGGAGCTCAAAAATTGATATTCCCGGTTATTATACTCTAATTTGGCTACTATTCTTTTAAGTTTCGTTAATTTTCTATAGAATTTTGGATATACTTTAAAATGTAAGATTAAAAAAGTATCACATTATCTAATGGCTCTATTTTGTTTCCTGTTTAGAATTTTCCTTTGTTATGTCTTCGTATATGCTTATTGCATCCCAGTAGTATGTCCTTCATTCAATTCACCAAATTACAATACATTCCATAGTTTTGAGAACCAAATAATACTTCATATTAAAAATTCTTATAAATACTCTGTTTCAAATAGAATTTTACTGTTAGTAAGTCAAGATATTTTCATTGATGAATTTTACATGTTGATTTGGTCACCATGTTGGAGAAAGTGATTAGTTATGTGAAGGTTCTTCAGTTGCAAGTAACCCAAATATCCCGTTTTTCATTGGGTCTTGGCTAACCACTCATCAGAGGTTCTTGATTTTAACAAGTCATCTACATTTCAAGATCTCTCAAAGCCTGTTGGAGCACTTGATACAAAACGATTTGAGGTTAGCGTTTAAAATATAAGTCAGTGTAATCTATTATCTTTATTATTACCATTCTTATGGTATGCTTCTTATATTTAGGTATTTGAATATGGTTGAGTTGTAGGCTAGGGATCCAAATGCAGATTTAGCACATTTCTTTGATGTGATAGGAGGGAGTGGCACTGGTGCACTCATAACAGCTTTGTTAGCCACACCAAGCCCTCAAGATCCTACTCGTGCTACCTTTACTCCTACACAAATTGTTGACTTCTACAAACAAAATGGCCCGCATGTATTCAATTCATCTAGGTATAATAACACCATTAATATTTTCAGAACATCATCAATATTAATAATTAACCACAAATCATAATAACATGCTTTCGTTTTGTGTTTGTGATATTGAAACAACCAACATGCAGACATGGAAAAGATACGCAATTCGACGGGGAGATTTTACACAACATAACTCGTGAACTGTTGAAGGACAATTCGACATCAAGAGACAAAAGCTAGTTATATTCTCAAACTACAAGGTTAGCACCATATGCATTTATTATATTTTTCTTTACTGAAAAAAAAAATAATATTAAAGTTTTGGTGATGTAGGTTGAGAAGTATCCCTACTTCAATGCCTTGATGTCTGATATAAGCATATCGGCTTCAGCAACACCCACTCTTCTTCCACCCTACTATTTTCAGAATGATGGTGTTGACTTCAATTTGATTAGTGGTGCGGACTTGAGTATGCTTAGTAATGATCTAGTAAATGGGAATCCGGTGTTATTGATTACAATTATGATCAAATTAATTAGATGTAAATTATGATGCATGGATACTTATATATATTGTTGCTTCCCCGTGTTTTGTGTTGTTCTGTTTTCAGGATTGTTAATCTGTCTCTATTATCTTGTTTTTCTGCTATCTGGAGGAACTTTTTTTACCCTATCCAAAAAAAGATAAATAGAACCGTGCACTCACAAAGAAAAGGAATATGTAACTTTTATGCTAGTATAATTAAAGCTATTAAAAAATATTCAAAATTGATCAAATAGATATCGAATTGACTTGTTAATTTTTTTTAACCATTTTGTAAAGTTTTTAACTGAAACTATCATATTTCATGAGCTCTATATACAGAGCTGATTAATCTATTACATGTTACTAAACCAATTAAGAAGAAGTAAATAATTTTATGCACTCACAGGGCTTTAAATATGCAGAACCATTTATACCTTGTGAACATTATAAGTGGTTTCCTGTACTTGAATTGAAAAGTCTGTTGGGATTTGAGGAGCAACGAACCTACATAAGACCAACTCAGAAAAAGAAACAAAAGGAAAACCAGCACATAAAGGGTTCACTCAAAACATGTTACTGTAGAATTTTTATCTGTCTAATCCATAAAAAGAAATGGTATTTTGCAGTTGTACCATGAATGTTCTCTTTTGAAGCTATCAGCTATTGCCGTGAGTTTGTTAGGAATGACAATGGTTTTTTCAGAAAGCTTATCACTTCCATTGGAGTCTCGTTGTGGTTGAAGGGAGTTCATGGTAATAGAGTTCATTCGAAGCCTGTAATGTTTCTCATTCTCTCTCTCTATCTATCTATATATATATATATATATATATATATATATATATATATATATAGCAATGCTATATTCTAATGTGTAATAATTATAATAGCAGAATATTTATTTTGAATATTAATATTATTCTATTATAACATATTTTAACAGAATTCATGCTCCTAGATTTATTTATTTGGTTACTGATCATGAATATGTGCTTAAATTTGTTTTCTTAGTTTGTGAATGTGAGAGGATGTTTTATTATTAATCTTCAATATACGGTTCAATTTTGAACCCTCTGATTCATTATTTGAATCCTGATTCAACTACCATCTATAAGTTCATTTATTTACAACTTTGATTTGTTTTTTATTTGAATATTTTTTATGTGGGTATCTTTTTTATCTAAAAACTTTTTTGTTTAAAAATCTAGGGAAACCAAATGTGTTATGTCTGCTTGGGATGTATTTTGGCATGCTTTCATATCTTTTCAAATAAATATTTGCAATATTCCACATTAACATTGTTTATGTGAATATATCCTTCCTCATCTTTTTGGTTTATTGATACATCTTTTTGGTTTTTGGTGAAAGTCAACAGTGAGAAAGTGGCATCACTTGCATATGCTCACATACAAGGGAAAGCAACACTCATTGTCCACTTCCAAAATTAAAGGTTGATGAATGCGGATAATCATTGCAGGTCTATCCTTTTTTATATATATATACATGAAACTCGTATATAGTATAATACACATGTTAGTTGATTAATGGCGAGAAAAATAAAAGGATATATATATATATATATATATATATATATATATATATATATATATATATATATATATATATATATATATATATATATATATATATATATATATATATATATGTTCTTTAGGATATATCCAAGATAGGGGTGCATCCTAAAAGGACTTTATGTGGAATGATATTACTAGGAATATACCGAAGGAAATTGGCAATATCAAAACATTGAAACTCTTGTAAATTCACTCATCTATCTTGGCCAGCATGTAGGACCATGGTTGAATGTTTTAGTAGTTATTAATATGTATGTTTTGAATGCATCTTGACAACAATAACTTGACAGGAAATCTCCCATCCGAGCTCTCTGAGATGCCATGCTTGTTTATTATGTTATTTATTTTCTAGTGTAAGGAATATATCACCATGAAGTTGCATTTGTGGGGAATTGTATTGGGCTGGTTTAGAAAGGAACATGTGGATTACATTGTAGAATACATTTATAGTATGTTGTTTATCAGGTTGTTTGGTTCTAATTGTAGCAAATAATTATATAGTAATGGAGAAATATTTTAACTATATACCG
>Ga0209589_1002865_pt1 | contig 30090 bp, 12 predicted proteins | sample CowpeawhiteBW_FD_187525 | JGI IMG/M metagenome (GOLD analysis project Ga0209589, IMG submission 187525) | Root nodule microbial communities of legume samples collected from California USA - Cow pea white BW (SPAdes) (version 2) | ecosystem: Host-associated > Plants > Roots > Nodule | place: USA...
GTGTTGTGATAATTTTCTTGTTTAATAGATCATTGTTGTTGTATTCTTAATTGCAGGAGAATTTCTTTTGGTAATATAAAATTGGGACATTATTCGGTCAACTAAATTTGAAATGAAAAAAATTAAAATCTGATTGGGCCACAAATTATACAGATGAGAAAAAACTGGCGGGCCGGCCCGCCAGCCCGCCAGCCCGTCAGCCCGCCAGCCCGCGGGCCGGACTCAGAAACGCAACCCGTTTTACCATGTCGGGCCAGCCCGGCCCGGCCCGTTTAATACGGGCCAAAAACGGGCCGGGCCAAAACGGGTCGGGCTGGCCCGTTTTGACACCCCTAGTAACTATCTAGACAGATTTGGATTGAATTTAGTGGAAACACGAAAACTTAATTACTTAATTTGTATTGATTTGCAAGCAAAAATAATATTAGGTTCTCTAAACAACAATAAAATTATTTGGAGGAGAAGTTTTTATAGATTTGAAAAAGAAAACATAATATTATGTACAACAACACAAGAAATTATTAGGTTGTCATTATTCATTACCTAAGGTTGTGTTATTTTGAGAGAAAGGATTAGAGGGAGAGGAAAAGAAAAAGATCAAAATGATTAGAGGGTGAAGTTTGTGTTATTTTTTTTAAGTGATTTTAGAGTGAATTAGATAGTAAAGTCTCTGAAAGTTTGTGACTAAATTGACTGATATAATATATTAAAAAAAAAACTTTTAATAGAAAAAAAAAGTTAGATTAGCAAAATGTCCCTATTGTTATAGGTAATATAAAATTATATATAAATAATTTAAAATTATTTTATAAATTTTATTGAATGATTGAAAATATAAAAAATATTTATAAAAAATGAATAATACAATATATTTTGTATAAAAATAAATTTAATATATAAGGTGGAAAATAATTAATTTACATGGAAACTTTTTTTCTTTTTAATAGTAATTTTAGAAGTAATAATTTTTTATTATAACCATAATAAATTACTATTACTATTAACATAAAATTAAGAAAGTGAACTAAAATCACCACGTGTATTGATTTTAACCGCTAAATCACATGTAACAAAAATTAAAAAATGAAGGGTAATTTGATAAATTCAATTGTGTCATCCTCTAATCTCACTATAGATGGTGAGATTGAATTTTCAGTTCATCCCTCTAATCAACTCCTCCCATCACCTTGTATCATTTCCAAAAAAACACACTATTTACCTTCTCAATGAACTGAACAAGCACAAGAAAAAGACTTATATAGGTGTTATTTTTTAATAAAGTTGAAAAAATCACATAAATGACCGTCAGAAAATACTACCTTTTTAAGTTTTGTTCTTAAAAAGCTTAGGTAAAAGAAAAAGGAAGTTTAGTTGTGAATTTAGTTAAGTTTGTGATGATTAAAAAATAATCATTACGATGTATGAAAAACAATATATCTTGAAAGGAAAAATGATATTATGACTCTTATTTTTTGACTTTATTTTTTATTTTCTAATGTGATTTAGTATGAACAATTGATTAATGTATCACTATCTTTTTTTTTTGAAAGAATAAATAGTCCATCCTAAATCACATCAAGAAATAAATGATGAGAATAAAAAAATGTTTCTTATTTTTGGACTCTCATCTTTTATTCTCTTATGTGGTTTAGTACGAACTATTGATTAACCTATCTTTTTTTTTTCCTTTGAAATACGGTGATCTCTTGTGATATCGTGGCGATGATCTCCATTGGCACTGAAACAATGGGTAACATGATTATGTCAAAGAATTGTGAGCAAACCCTAATTTTGATAGTATTATTACATGGTACGAAAGAATTTAGAGAGTTTTACTGATAAGGCCCCATCCATGTGCAACGGGATGCAGTTCCGGATCTATAAAAGGGCACTACCACCCCAAGCATACTCAACCCAATTTTCTTTGCAGAAAGCATTGATTAAGAAAAGTGTTGTCCTTTGGTAGCTCTTGAAGAATGGGTCGTAGCAGTTCGTTTATGGTTTTACCTCTTCTGCTTCTCACATTTTCATCCATCATCATAACTCACTCTAGGGTTGCAGAAGCACGTCTCACCACAAAAATACTGTTTCCACCGGATGAAGATTATGATTCACCTGATCTGGATATTTCAGTCCAACCCCCACTCCCTGACTTCATCCTCCATCCTAAATTGCCACACGCTGACATACTTGAGAATATTCCATTACCCGATTTGCAATTTCCCGAAATTCCATTTACCGAAGCTGCTAATAAGGCCGTCAAAAAAACCCCATGAACTTAATCTAGTAACTCCATCCTTTACTTCTTCGATCTACTATTTATAATGTCTTCTTCTTCTGCTTGTGTTGGCTGCTTTATGTGTTACTTCTCATCTTCACCAGAATAATTACTGTGTTTGTGATGTTGTATCAGACTTCTTGTCTTCTACTTCAATAAATTATGGAATGTCTTTGTTTGGTTGGTACAAATCTTCCATTTCTGAATGCTCTCACTATACTTCCTTTCATTGTCATCTAATTAAGCTATTTTTTAGCTTCTTCTGTTTTTCTTTTGGCAGGATTCATTTATCATATACACACATTAACAAATACTAGTAATTGTCATCATCATGTCTTGTAATTCTCAGTATTCTTTACGAATTTAAACTAAAAGTATAATTTTGGTTGATTCTCCCACATCCATTCTGTACTTACAAACTAAAGCCATTATTATTAGTAGTAAATTGAACAGGTGTTACATTTATTTGTAGAGCTTCAGAACTAGCATATTAACCTCAATGATATAACTAAAAGAGCAGTGCAGGTTCCTTATGTAGGACAATACAAAATGAAGCATAATTTTAACCCCAGAATTTTAATAATCTGCCATACATGGGACAATGTCAATGACTTCTGATTTCTTTGTTTTTCTTAGAAAAAGCGCAATTTTTACATATTAATACAACCTTATCTGTTTGGAAACACACTTTTGTCAACTTAACCTTTAAATATGACATCTCAGGTAAAAATAAAAAGCATGACATTTCAGGACAGATGATTTTTCTCTTACAATGAATAGATGGAATCAAAATATAGTGTTTACAAAGCTTTTCCAATAACTCATTATATTTGATCTTTTAACATATTTAATCTAGAATTTAAAACATAATGTTTATGTCAAATATAATTATATAGGAATCAATTATTATATTTAACTGAGTGAAATGTTATGTCATGTGATTAATATAAGCAAAAGATACTATATTCAAATGTAAAATGATGAATTATTTTTATTGTTCATGTTTGGAGATATGTTGATGATGAGGTGGTCATTTTTTTTTCATGACTTTGGTATTATTATTAATTGATGGTTTGTCACCGCCAAGATATTTTCTAATCCAATATATTTTAATTAAAATAATAAAAATTATTCGTCATTTTATATTAATTATAATATTACTTTTATATTAAATAAAAAGTCTTATAATTTTATAGGATGTATAGACGAGTAAACAAAATAAAACAAAACGATACTCACGCACAATTAACAAAAGAAATTAAACATAGATACTGACTTAAAGAAATATAAAAATTGTGAATTTTATTTAATAAACTGAAACTTGTTTCAATAAACATTCAATCGAAAATACTCAAAATTCATATGAAGTTGAAGTTTAATTAAATTTACAAGTTTATAAGAGTGTTTTTTATACATAGATTTAATTTTTCTTTTAAAATTTTATTTTTAGTGTTTAGATTTAAAAATAATATAATTTTAGTTGACATTTTATATAATTTATGAAGATTAAATAGGAAATAAAATTAAATGAAGATTAAAATTTAAAAATCATGATTTCATAGAGTCCCTATCATGCAGCAGAGAGAACATGTTATGCATGTGAGTATTGTAGCTCCCTTTGAGTGTACCAACATTACTGGAAAAGTTTGGTGTTATGGGAAAAAACAAAAATGAAAGAAGGACCAATTGTACTGTCCAAGAATGAAAGGTCGAAGTGGGGATATCCATCCAACACGGGTTCACGCCTCATTTTTATCTGTAATGAAAAAACAACATTGTGAGGTGTCATATTTTTATTTAAAATAAATTAACCTTAGTGTCGAAATTGAGTAGAGATGTGATATATAGTTGATAGATAGTTGTGATGGATAGTTGATAAATATATGGATAGATATTATACGTGAGTAGTAGATAACGGGTATTTTAATATTCGTTCATAAACAGGTTAAGTGCAGACATTATACTATTCGTATTCACATATCACGGATATTCATTACCAACAAAAAAATAAAAATAAAAATTAATTTGTTTTATTTTAATTAAAATTTAATTTATACTTTACTAGATTAAATTAATTTATATTTAATTTAATTTAATTTAATTTTTTTTTATTTAAATTTTATTTTACAAAATTATAAAATATTTTTTTTAAATAATTGGGTGGGGTTACCCACAGGTTTTAAAATACCGTATTTGTTAGGGATAAATATATTTTTGGTTCTTCAAGTTTAACCCAAATTTGGAAATGGTCTCTGGTCAACAATAATGTCTAGAATTTAGGGATAATTATTTTTTCTAAATATATGTAAACATCCAAATCCAGAAAAAAAAAATGATTATCTAAACGGATAATGAATCAGATAACAAATCAGATTTTTTATTATGAATCGAGTAGTAGGTAAGCGCTATTTTTTCCTAATCCGGTTGTCATCTCGCAACCCTTTCATATTAAAAAAAGTATAATTATAAAACAAAATTACTAGTAATATAGGTTCGCAATATTTAAAAACTGTCATTATATTTTGATATGTTTATTAACCGAAACCTATACATTGATTTCAAAAACTAAATAAGCACTAGTGTCTTCCCTCTTATATATATATATATATAGAAAATGCTGGTATTTATTTATTAACTAAAAAAAGTATAACTAAATAAAGGTGTAAAGTAAACTTTGATTTCAGAAAATTTTAAAGATAAAAAGTCATTACTCTTTGATTAATTAGTTATTTATAAATTAAAATATATATAAACTAAGTTAGATGAACCAACTCATCCTATTCTTGACATATTGAAATAGTGGAAGAAGGTGAGCTAACAAAAACATTTTTGGTTATCGAAAGTTGAACCATTTTCTCATATTTTCAGTTCCAATCCATTGATTCAGCCATGGCCTCATTATTTACATGCACTGCAGCAATTAGTCCTGTAGTTTTATAAACAAATATGCACATTATCATTTTGTAATTCTACTTTTTCCTATATAGTATCTAATTTGCAGCCCTTTAATTACATAAATAGGTAACATTAATTGCTTCTGGATAATTTGTAATAAATTTCTCAACAATTTTAAAAAAATAAAATAAAATAAGTTTCTCGGCAAAATAAAATCATTTTACGTATAAATTGAATTTTACAGAGAATCAATTGGACGGTATTACGAACAAAATAAATAACAAATCGAGATAAAAACTTAAAAGCCTTTTAAGATATGTAATTCAATCCAACAAAGTTAGATGAACCAACTCTTACGTTTTTCCCCGAATTCCCAGTTCGGTTCTTGTTAGATATAAACACTGCTAAATTATTCAAATGTGGGAAGGTGAACTAACATAAACCATTGGTAAGGCTCTATTTGCTTCCCTTAACCTATATATAAGAGCAAGCACCATGTTTCAACCTCATACAATCTCAAAAAGCAAATACATAACAGTTTCATATATATTCTGCAACTCTTCTTCATCATTAGTTCTCATTGATTCAGCTATGGCCTCCAGCAAATCACTGATCACAGTTTTTGTTCTTGCTCTGGCCTTCTCAAGCATGAGCATGAGCCTAGCAGCACGCCATCTTTTGCAGAATACTGCACCAAATTTTCCAACAATTCCCTCTTTGCCTAAACCAGCAGCATTGCCTCCTTTGCCTTCACTTCCAACGCTACCTCAGACCACTGTTCCACCTTTGCCTTCACTTCCAACAACACTGCCATCTCTGACTAACACTCTGCCTCCACTTCCTCCAATGAATTCATTGCCCTCAATTCCCACCTTCACAATTCCAACCACCATGCCCTCCATCCCCTTCCTCTCCCCACCACCTTCCACCTCCTCTCCTTGAAATTATTGCTGCTTTCATTTCTTCATCCTCGGCTACGTTGCATGCGTGCATGGTTTCATTCCTTTCGTTTATGTCACACCTCGTATGTGCTGTATTTGTTGTTTGGTGTCAATCACAGTTATTGTCTTTTCAATTTATGAATTTCTTGTAATTCTTCCTTATGTTGTAGATTGTTACTGATTACACAGTTATACAATTATCATGTCTTTTCACTTTTAAAATCTTCCAACACCAGGTAACGAGTAGAAGTAAAGAAAGAAATCAATACAAAAACAAGTTATAACAACGATATATATTGTTTTCGTTGATTCTGAGAACATGAATCAATGGATTTGTTAAGGCTTGTAAATCGCTGTCTTAAATATTTATCTGCGCTCCACTGAACTTAGAGGTACCGTTGAAATCACCAACCTGTGATATTTAACGAAACAACAATCGGAGAAATCCTAAAAGAAAATGGGTTCAATGCTGGACAATAAAATTAGAAGAAGAGGGAAACTTTCACACCCTTCACACTCAAAGCAGTTAAGCATTTATGCAAATAATCGATCTTGGAAATATTCTCTGCGCGTATACCAATATTCAACATGGAAAAGAAGATCTTTAACTGCAATATAAAACAGCATTAAAATGAACTGGTTAGCTTTTGCATCTATATACGAGAAAAATCTCCAACACTTCTCTTCCCTTTCTTCTTCACTGCTTTGCCACTTAATGTTCAATTCAGTAGAAACGCTAAGCATCAACATTGCCTGATTTGGGAAATTCTCCAGCTGGGATAACTTTTCCTCCATTTCCCTCACCCTTCATTCGCCATCTTCTGGCTTTCTCACCAATACCTCCCAAATGTACCAATCTTCATAGCATTACTACAACACATACATGCTCCGCAGCAGATACATATATGTAGCAATGCCTTGAATTGCATATGTGCAGTAAAATAAAAATTCAAGCACTACCTTCCCCAGTGTCATGTTTATTTACTACTTTACTGTCATCCGGTGGTGGAACTTCATACAATACGTTTGGGGTGTCAAAATTTTAGTTAAATTATTATTTAGTCCATTTTTTTGTCTAAAAATATCATATTGGTCCTATAGTATTTTTTAGTTTCAATTTGGTCTGGATCTCATAAAATTAATGCAATTTTATCTTTTTCGTTAAATTTTTTCAAGTGGAACAAAGATTTTTCATCAAAATTGATACTACGATTATGCCAATTATACCAACAAAGCAAATCATTCACAACTTCAATTTTGATGAAAAATTATTAATTTGATTTAATAAATTTAACGAAAAAGGACAAAATTACATAATTTTTTAAAATTTGGATCAAATTGAGATTAAAAAAGAAACTAGATGACCAACTTAATATTTTTGAACGAAGATAGAAACCAAAAGAGTAATCCTAACATTTTTTATATAAACTAGTCAAAACATTGTATTTACTTTTTTTATGATAATAAAAAATAATAAAATTACAATAATTATTATTATAATTATAAAATTAGATATAAATGATTTTTATAATTTTAGTATAATTAATGGTTCAATTTTAAAAAATAAAAAATAATTAAATTAAACAAATAACCATTTAAAATAATATTAATAAAATAATTATTTTTATTTAAAAAATTAAATTAAAAAATAAATGTGAAAAAGAAAATATAAAAAATATAAATGTGTAAATATTTATTAAAATATTAAATTTAAAAAAATATATTTAAAATCATATATTAAATTAAATTTAACAAAAAAAAATAAAATTAAAAAATAAATGTGAAAAAGAAAATATAAAAAATATAAATGTGTAAATATTTATTAAAATATTAAATTTAAAAAAATATATTTAAAATCATATATTAAATTAAATTTAACAAAAAAAAATTGGGGGGCCATGGCCCCCTTAGTCCCAACGTAGTTCCGCCTCTGCTGTCATCATTGGGCTGAATATAGCATGGCAATTCTTGTGAGGTTTTTCTAAAACTTGTTTTGGAACCTAAGATCATATATATATATATATATATATATATATATATATATATATATATGTGTGTGTGTGTGTGTGTGTGTGTATGTATATGCAATAATAACTACAACTCTTAAATATAGGATGTACTGAAACAAGTTAAGGTTTAAGGGGAAGAGAGTTCGTTTTTGAAACCACATTTTCATACTTTGAAACTCAAAGTCCTTGCTAGAGTCTTGTCCTTAAAAGAATATCGAAAGATTGAAAGAAAATAAATGTATTTAAATTAAGAGTGACAATTTGAGCTTGGCTCGATAGGCCGGTCTGCTGGCCTGTCAAAGAAACGCAAGACAAGTTAAGATATTGAGCTCGCTGACCCACAAAAGTCTGTAGCCTGCGTAGACTGACTTGTGCAGGCCAACCTATTGACCCACATAAAACACATAAAATAAAAAATAAAAATAAAAACTTACAGTTGTGTATATTGGTTACTCTCCTTCTAGACTTTTCCATGGATGTTCCAAATTTTTAAATTTTTATATGACTAGAAAAGACAAATATTATATATTTTTTAATGTGTTAAAATTTGAATAATATATTGTGTATGTCAAAGTACATATATGATTAAAAATGTTGAATTATCAATTTATCATTTAACTTTCCAAATTTTTTGCTTAATTTTGTTAAAGTTTCTCAATTTGTTGAATATGGAAAGTTTTATAAAAAAATTTCCTTTTTTTAAAAGGCATGTTGGCCCATGGGCCTAATTTAAATTGTGGAAGTTCTTGTTAGAGTCTTGTCTTTAAAAGAATCTCAGAAAGATTGAAAAAAGAAAAGGTGTATTTTAAATTGACAATAAGATTAATTTCTAAAGAATGTGTAACTATTAAATATATTATGGAAACGGTTCTGATTAGACGAAATATGAAGACATGTATCTCGGCTTAACTTTTGTTCCGAAGTGTGTCTAGTTAAGGGATACATTTTTTTACTTCATTGATAGAGTACGGCCTTTAAGAGTTAGATAAGAGAATGCAATATGTATTTTTCGTTTTATTTTGTTAGAAGATATAAGTTTAAACTGAAACTTTGCATCAGTATTCTGTATCGTAAAAATGAAAATAGTGGGAAAGATTATTAGAAAAATTTACAAGAATAAAATCCTCTTACAGGGTGGTGAAAATAAACTCGGTCAAAGCCTCAAAATGGTAGCGTGACTCGAAATGTCTAAAGCTTGAGTGTGTGAGAAGGCATTGAGTGTAACGGGTGACGTCTGGCAGCTGAAATGAACTGTGTTAGATGAGCCAACTCAACTCAACTCTCAGGCTATTCCCCCTTTTTTCCAACCCCAAAATATGTATGAGTTGGTCATCCTACGTTTGACATATTGAGAGCTATAACTTAATAACACCCAACCACCTTATCAGTCCAACATAGTAAAATATGTCATCCTACGTTTGACATATTGGGAGCTATAACACTTAATAACACCCAACCAGCTTATCAGTCCAACATAGTAAAATTATTATTTATTCAAATAAAGGAGGAAGGTGAACTAACAAAAACTTTCTTTAGGTTCTATTTGCTTCTCCAAACAAAGTTCAGCTGAAATGAAACCATAGCAAGCCCTATATATATCCTTCACCCTTTCATACAATCTCAAACAAAATACACACCATTTTCATACATAGCAATATCTCATCTTCAGACAACTATGGCCTCCAACAAATCATTCATCACAGTTTTTGTTCTTGCTCTGACCTTCTCAGGCATGATGAGCATGAGCCTAGCAGCTCGCCATCTTATGCAGGCAAGTGCACCAAATTTGCCCGGCATTCCCTCTTTGCCTAAACCAACATTGCCACCTATGCCTTCAATTCCAGCCCTTCCTCAGGGTAATGTTCCTCCACTGCCCACTATCCCATCTCTCCCTACCACTTTGCCTCCACTTCCTACCAACATCCCAACAATTCCAACAATCAATGTTCCTCCATTTCCCACATTCACAATTCCAACTACTATGCCCTCCATCCCATTCTTCTCCCCACCACCTTCCACCTCCACCCCTTAAACTACCTTTCATTTCTTCATCCTGAGCAAGCTACCATCTCAGTCTGATTCCTACCAGTGCCAAGTTGCATGCTTGCCATAGATATTGCCTGATTCCTTTTGTGTGAGAGCCTTCTGTGGTGTTTTCCTTCTACTTTTGTCGTATGGTGTGAAATACTGTATTTCTTTTCAGTTTATGTGTGTTATCGCTATTGTTTCTACTTTTTCTTGTATTATAGATTACAGATTGCGAATGATTACAGCTATACAAATTATAATGTCTCGTTCTTTAATTTAAACTCTTCCATCATCCTAATTAGATGTCTAACTAACTACATTTACATTGTTACAAGTATTTCACTTGGGCCCTTGGGTTTCGTTCTCCATGTTTTTTGTTTCTGTAGTTTGTTTTGGTCTAAGAGAATAGAGAAGAAAGGAAGAAAAACATCACATTAATTTAGTTGATGGAGAAAGGTAAAAACACAAATAATACACGGATATAGTCCTATTATTAAGTATAATGAAGGAGATGAAATATAAAGTAACATATCAAGATGTAATTCATACAATTCATGAGATATAAAATATAATCACTGTTCTCTTCTTTAAATTCTTCTAATATTGAAGAAAAGACAAAAATAGGAAATAAATATCTATCGTTTTCTTCTCCTAATATTCAAACTTTCAAACTATCCCTCCACTCCCACCACGGAAACAATATAGCTAAATGAAAGATAGAACACCAATAAAAATGCACGAGGTACATCTACAAGGAAGAACCCGAAATGTTTTTCATTAATATGGTAGAAGCAAAATCGTACAGGTAAATCTATCTGCATTTCATCCAACCCGAAATTTAAAAACCTGAACTAAAGAAATCACCCCAATTCTCTGAAAAAATGCAGAGGCTTAAGCTATTGACTTACAATTAGTAGATACGAAAATTCACATCTCCACCACGGAAGCAAACATACTATAAACCTATGTTCTGGAAAGCCTTCTGCATCCTCTGAACTACATTGAGTTTAAAGATGTTTCTGCAAAGTTACATTCAACTTCTTGAAAACTGAAGTCAGACTATAAGCTATGCATGTTGAACAATTTGTACATTCTATCCAATGTAGAACCTTTTACTACTACTTGCTCTCTAACAATAAGTCTCTCCCCACCCCACAAACAAGTCAGACATTCACAAACAATCCTTGGAAATATCATCTCCATACCAATTTAACCCCAATAAATTTTGTGGCATCAACATTGCCCAACATGGGGAGTTCCCCTGTTCGCGTGATTTATCCTTGATTCCCCCTAATAGCTAACTGGCCAGAGTATAGGTTGCCATTCATTCCCACAGTTCCACCCTTCTCCACCAGTTCCTCCCACAATTACTAATCCTTGTCTAGGTAGTTCCATTATCAAATTGCTACAATATATACATACTGCACAGGAGATACAAATACCGTAATTAATGTTGCTTATGTGCAATTCTGCAGTAAAACAAAGGTTCACACCACAGCACTAGCTTTCAATTCCCATCATGTTTAGTTACTTAGTTTGTTTTGCTCTGATTTATTTTTCCCTACAATTTTGGTGTAAAAGGGAACTAATGAATAAGGGTCAATCAACAATTCACATTCTCAATTAGTTAATTCAAACAATTCCGCGCGCATTGTACCATTAAGCATCCATAGCTAATCTAGATATACAAAAACATGGTTACCATTCGATTCCAAAGTATTTAAGATTCAGCCGGTATAATAAGCCTCAATCAAATTCTAGTTTCATAAAAAAGTCATACATAGAACCCTTCGATCAGCAAAACTGAATACATATCAGAGATAAAATTTGAAGTATATATCTTAGCTGGCTTCATATTTGGGGTCTGCTGTGACAAAGTGATAAGCTATAACCAAAGCAAAAATCAAGATGCCGAGAAAATTGGCAATGACTCCCAAGGCTTCATCATCAATCATATCTCTTACGTTCTAGATCTGGACATGACAAAGAATAAAATCAAATCAAATAACTAAGAAACACACTCGTTGCTTCACAGTAATCAACGTAAAGGAATTGAATTCTCCGTCATATTATTCTGCGAACACAGCAAATAGAGAAATTAAAGTAATTAAATAAATAAGAAATCGACCTTGAGAGTTGTTGAATGAAATTGTTTGATGGATCGCGATATGGTGAGGAACACGCACTGCCCCCGACTCTTTAAGAAGCAAGGGTGTGTGCGTTGACCTAGACTTTTTGGATACATTCTAAACGCCGTCGTTTATTTCAAGGATTTAAAATTAAAAATACAGTGTGGCTGCTGGGATTCGAGCCCAGGTCTCCACGGCCACAACGTGGAATTCTTACCACTAAACTACAGCCACTTCTTTATGAAGCTAGAGTGTTTGTCTTGATCCACTTTCTACACATTCTAATGTGTGTAGTTTACTTCAACGAGTTAATGCATAAAATAAAAAAATACAGTGTGGCTGCTGGGATTCGAGCCCAGGTCTCCACGGCCACAACGTGGAATTCTCACCACTAAACTACAGCCACTTCATGAAATAAGCGGTGATCCATTTTTAAAATGTTTAAATCTAGTAATTGGATTCCAAATAAAGGAAAGATAATATGTTGACACAGTTATTCGAAATTTTAAATATAAATCTATAACTATATAGAAGATTCTCTTTTTTTTCTCACATTTCATAATTCTAACTTTATTCCTTATGATGTATTTATTTGTTAAATTCTTAAAAATTATTGGTTATTTTTACAAGTTTCTATAAAACTATTTACTATCTCCTTCTTCTTTTTTTCTCCTATTCATCTAACAATTATTTTTTCATATTTTGTCCATACATTTCAATTTATTTTTGATAAATATAATTTTATTTTTGTTTATTAACTTAATAACATTACAATATCATCCATTACTAATATAATATCATGCATATTAAAAAAATACATACACAGACGCAATATCGCGCCTATGTTTATGCTAGTATAAATAACCACGATACTTATTCCCCGCATGTATTATTTATTGATAAGATTTGCGGCGGATATTTAATATTGGAAGTATAGAGTATTTTAATATATATTTATAAACAGGTTAGGTGAGGGTATTATACTATCCGTATTCATGGATATTTTGTAAAAAAATTAAAACTAAAATTTATATTATATTATATTTAATTTAATTTAATTAAAATTAAAATTAATTTATATTTTATTATGTTAAATTTAATTAAAATGAAAATTTGATTTATATTTATTTTAATTTATATCATATTGTATAATTTTATTTAAAAAAATTATAATATATATATATATTAAATATTTGTGAGTATATAAGTATCAACGGATTCTCACGAAATTTAAAAACTCTACGAGTATTTTTTAAACGAGTACATGACAGATAAATGGGTAGGTAACAAGTGAATTTTTGTTTTTAGGTCGGATAGTGGATATATACTATTCGTGTTTGACCCGACTCGTTGTCACCCCTATATATAAAGGTGTTTCAAAATATTTTGTAGTCCTTAAAATTTAACATGATTATTAAAAAGTTTATTAATAAGAACAAAATTAATCAATTTTATGTTAGACTATGAAAGTTATATTCATGCTTATGTATAATGTAGTACATTATAGAAATTTATAGACATTGAAAAATATACATAAATAGCAATTAAAAGTTAAAGTTATTTTCATTTCTCAATCATTCAATGTGTATTATAACCTTAAGTTCACAGACGAATTTGATGTTAAATATGATTTTAGTTCCTAAACTAATCTAACATTTGAATTTGTATCTGTCTTAGACTTTGTTATATTTTGATTTCAAACTTATAAAAATTGAATGAATATAGTCTTCTTAACTGCATTAAATCGGATATGTCAAAGCATTTTAGGATGACATTTGAGTTAGGATTATGATACTTTGACAAACTTCTTTTTTTACAAAGTTTACTCTTCAACACGCATCAAATCTTTTTCATCTCATTCTTAGTCATATGAAACCTTTTTCTTCATCCATTGAGGTGGTACCATGTGTGCATTATGAACAAAATTTTGTTAAAAAATAATTTTTCGCCAAAAATTTTCCATTAATAAAATTAAATAGATTACTTTTTTTAACCAAAATAAAGTAACAAAGTAGTACTCTTTTTTTTTTAACCTAAATAGATAGTTTGTCACAGTTTATTAAGAAAAACTTTATCAGAGTATTATTTTCCATTGGGTTAAATATGTTTTTGTCCCTCAAGTTTAAGTAAATTTTAGAATTAGTTTCTTTTTGAAACTTTATACCAATTTAATCATTCATATTTAAAAATGCGTGAATTTAGTCATTCTTATCAAATTTTGTTAAGTTTATTTGATATTTTAAACGCATTTTATGATAATATTTGAGTTAACATTAAAGCGAAAATGTGTCAAACGATATAAACAATTCAAATACTATCATGAAATGCGTTTGAATCGTTAGATAAACTTAACAAAATTTGGTTAAAAGGACTAAATTCACGTATTTTTAAAAATAAATGACTAAATTGGTCAAAAGTTTCGAAAAGAGACTCATTCCAAATTTCATTTAAACTTGAGGGACCAAAAACATATTTAACCTTTTTCCGTTTGTCAACTATTGAAGTGTTCCTTCTTCCGAAAACATTGGGAGTTTTTCAATTGTTATTACACCTAGAGAAACTTCAAGAAACCTATAGATTGATGCATGACATTACACCACTTGGAGAAACTTAAGAAACGAAGTAAAGAAAAAAAAAAGAAAGGAAGGATCTCTTCTATATAACTCTAGAAATCACTCACTTCATTCAATATGAAAAAAATGTTTACAAGAGAATGAAGGGCTTTTAAATAGCCTTCGTGCGTTGACTTTCCTAAAGACTTCGGCTAAAAATATAAAACATGCGAGGTAGGAAATTAATTAAAAATATATCCATAGCTTAAAGTGGTTGGTACTGTTCTCTGTGTCTGAGTCGCATCTTCTATGCTCACTTTCTCACTTGTCACGTCTTCACTTCTCCTTGCAACACCTTGCTCTCTTAGCTGAGTTTCATATTGTGCTTCCATCACCATCCATGGCCTTCATTCACTTCGTAATGCTCCAATAATGCATACCCATAACTTATTCGATTTAACAGACTCAAATCACAATCGTTACTTGCACCTATTTTACTCATAGAAAACAAAAGTAAATTTCTAAGTTCTAAAATTTACAATCAAAATTTACAACCAACACTAATCTCAGTAGAAGCTTCAATGTTGGATATTAATTCATTGAATTAGTCCCACCATTGGTGCACTGCAACTCCTGCATCCCTTAGCCTCCCATACAAAGTGAGACACTCCCAATACGCTCTTCCATTCATGGTCTTCTCCGAGTGCCACCACTCGTTCTTACACTCCAGGAACAGTTCATCCACCAAACCCACTGCTCTCTTCTTCACCATCATCTCCTCAACAACCTCTGCTTCTGCCTTCATCACCACATAATCTTCCTCCCTCACATTCTTACATAACCAACCAGAAACATCACAATGCTTTTCCGGCGCCGCCACCAGGCTGTGAGTCTCAAACTTTTTATTCTTCGTCGGGTAGTTTCTGTTGAACCATTCCATCACTCTCTCGTTCTCCTCAGCCAACCCTGCACTGATGAACACTCTCCGGTTGTACCCTTCAAGAGAATCACCCACCACGTCAGGTAGATACTTTATACTACTCGAGTAATTTCTCGACTTAACCCAAGCCTTTCCCGGAGGCTCCAAATGAACATCTTCAAGACCCTCCAGCGCCTTTCTCTCCTTCGCCAACTGCTTCTTCTTGGTGGAAGCATCAGAATCTTCCATCCTCTTGGCTGGCCCAGTTTTCTTCAACCCGACAATAAGAAACCCGTATCGCATCATGTGAACAACTCTGTAATTAGCTTTTTCTCTGAAAGCATAATCTGACGGTTTAGGCCCCAGAGGAAATGCCAAAATGCCGTTGATTTTCAGAATGCGGTCAATAAAGTCCACATCGATGGAGCCATTCGTTAATACAAAATGGTAAGACTCGTCCACGAACAACTTCTTGCTCTCCGAATCAGAGTCCATGAGAACGTGCATCTCATTGTCAAAGCCATTCGGAACGGGAGAGTTCACAAGGAGTGTCTTGTCGTTATCTTTGAGGAGACCCTCGTCGGCGAAATTGTCAAGAATAAAATCCAGTTGTTCCACATTCAGAGAGCCATGTGCAGCGTTGGGTGAGGAAGATAAACCTATGAGAGCTTTTAGCAGGAAAGGCAAGGAGGCAAGGACCAAGATCAAGAACAAGGAGCGCGACAAAATGCGCAAAACGAGCGCATTGGGAGTCCTATTAACGACGAAAGTATTGATTTTTCCATCGTGCAAATGGTTCTTCACGGTGGTCCCCACGGCGGTTTCCATCCGAGCAAAACGAGATTTTGTTTAAGAAGCAGTAATCGAGATCGAGAGCGGTTGGATAGAGGACGCAAAGAGGAGAGAGATACCAACAAAGGAAATAAACTAGTAAGGAGATAAACTCAGAGACAGAGAAACCTGGAAGCGTTGGTTTTCACCCTTGAGACCGACAAGATTACTTTGTATTCTGCACATCAAGATTCAGCTGCCTCATCCTCTCAACCTCCAAAGTAAAGGTTTTGGTAACCCAGATCGGTGGCCTTCACTTTCGATCACCCAGTTGAATTAATCTGAGAACGAAGAGTGCCACCCGAACCAGGAAGAGGAGACGACGAGACAGTGACAAGATGAGGAAAATCAAGAATTTGTGACTGAGAATGAAACGCTGACAAGAAAGGGGAAGAGAGCTTCAACTTTATACAGAGAGACAGGAGAGCGTTTGTGAGGAGGCATTTTCGCTAAATACTATGTTTAGTGTCAAACCTCCACCACCATCAATCTCCTTTGCTTGGGGTTAAATTTAGGATTTTTATTTTCTTGGAACAAGGTTGTTATTGTTTTGCCATGTAATGTAAGATCAATATCTGCAAGTTGGGTGAAACTGAGCTAGATTGAGGAAGACAAGGTTGGCCTCTGAAACCATGTCACAGGTCTGTGGCGAAGCTTCACTGTTGTGTCGTTGTAAGGGTGTGTAATTCAATTTGACATGAGACGTGGGGTTAGGAAGATTATTAAAGTTAATTTCAATTTTATTTTTTCTGATTAAATGTGTTTTATAAAGATAGGTTTTTGGATAATATAATGAAATATGTTTTTAACCGCCACTTTAATTCTTGTAAACATGGAGACAAATACTTTTGGATGTACTATGATAATATGGATTAAAAATATTTTATTATATTCTTTTAACGAATCAAATACCTATGAAATTTAGAAATTTGATTTAGTTTTAGTGTTTTTGTATTTATAATAATATATAGTGAAATATTTTTTGTTGTGTATGTTTTTATTCAAACATTTAGTAAAATTTTCAAAATGCATAATTAGTTGCAACATAATTGTTGATTCTCTTTGAAACAGTTTCGCCTTTTTTTTATTTTTCATAAATATCTAACGTATAGAATTTATTTAGTAAGAAAAAAGATCAGTTACTGATTTATTTGTATCGTTTATGACCTAGTTCAGTCATTTGGTAAGTATTTTTTAAAGCAGTTTACCTTAAGAAAATTTTAGTGATAATAAGTTATAAAAAATTTTAACTAGCTAGTAACTTTGTAATTTTTTTTATTACTATCCCTTATATTTTAGTATATTTATTTATTATATTTAATTTTGTTTTATTTATTATTATATATTATATTATATGAGATGTGGTTGTCTTATAATTTAAATCAATGTTAGTATAAAAGGAATCATGACTCCATTTTAGAGTAATTTAAATAAATATTAGTTATTATAAAAATAATGTAATTAAAAAAGTATGAAATATATGCTAAAACTGAGATGGTTGTATATTGTTATAACTAAAAAATAAATATCAAAGTAGAGATCTCTGGAAGGAGGGAGTATAAAAGAAGAGCACGGAAGAGTAGGCATAACAGAGGAGTGAAGAGAAGAAGAAGAAGAAGAAGAAACAGAGAATAGAAGAGGAATCAGAGAAGAAAATGGGAGTGGAGAAGCAATTGTTGAGGGCTGGCACCGGTCCCAAGCCACTTCCTGGTCAAAACGTCACCGTTCACTGCACTGGTTTCGGTTCGTTATTCTCTCTCCCCCTTTCCCTTTCTAAACCCTAAATCTCTCTCTCACTTTTCCCAGCGGTGTTAGATCTCATCCTTCTTTGATGCACTTACCTTTGCGATTCTGTGCGCAGGGAAGAACGGCGATCTTACTCAGAAATTTTGGAGGTTACCTGATTACCATTTAATTTCCGTCTTCCTTTCTTTTCAATATACTCATTCATCACTCCTTTTTTTTTTCTTGCAGCACAAAGGATCCTGGCCAAACCCCTTTCTCCTTCAAAATCGGCCAAGGCTCTGTCATCAAAGGTATACCATTTTCACTTACTTCCTATTCATTATTTCTATAATACTTTCTATTTTGTTTTCTAATGTAAATTCATCGTAATATTTTTTTTTTCAACGATCTGTGTCTGTAGGATGGGATGAAGGTGTGATTGGCATGCAAATTGGTGAAGTTGCTCGTCTCCGGGTAATGCTAGCAACTCCTTTCTCTTACATGTTCCCACTTGAAAAATCTCACAGCTTCTTGAATCTTTTGCGTGGCTCGCATTCTCAATTCTTGGAATATCCTTCATCTTTGTTTTCTCCTCTACATATATATGCTGCATTACTCAGTTTATTTTTCTGATATTACATCCAAATGAGTGTTGTTGGTGTCAATACAATTAGCTGTATCTTACCATTTGTTGGTGCTGAATCCATAGTACTTTTATTAATTCCTTGATGTTTGTTTGTTGCCTCTTTCGGGGGTGGAAGGTTATTTAATTTTATAGACCTGTTGTTCACATTGTTGATGATCTTGCAGTGCACTCCTGATTATGCTTATGGTGCCGGTGGCTTTCCTGCTTGGGGAATACAGCCCAACTCTGTTCTGGAGTTTGAAATTGAAGTCCTAAGTGCGAATTGAAAACCTTTTTAGTTTGTCTGTCTCCGCGCAAAGAATAAGATCATCTATTTTCATGGACATGTGTAATGGTATCCCAATGCAATGAGTGATATTTACAGTGACTGAGTTGTTTAATCGAAATGCTAAATTAGTTCTTGAACGATCTCAAACTCTCTTAACATTATATTTCGTACCCTTTACTTTCTTTTTTCATTTCTTGGGCAAATTAATATTATCTGGTAACGGCATCACCTTATTTTCTGCTTCCATGCGAAAGGCTGTAGATTTCTTTTCGTATCGTATAGAATCTAGTCTTTGACCATTTGACCGTTCTTCCCTAATCTATTGTGACCACTGCACTTGTAGATTGATAGCAGGCTTTGCTATTGTTAATAGTAATAATAGGGATATAGTTATCAAGATTTGCTTTTGTTGGTAAAGCTGTTGCTACAAGCCTAGATTTATGGTAGTTGCATGGGAATAGCACTATTTACAGCCATCCTTGGATGTGGAATGTGTTGCTTTCTCATGAGCATATTTAGGTGCCGCTTAAACCCCGATGCAGCCTCAGCCCCGGGTCTTTTTTCTTCTTCAGAGTTTGCATCTTTTACTTGAGTTATTTCCCTCTTCTGCTTCAATTTCTTAGCTTGACCCAGTTGATAGAGCAACTTGGAATTATGAGAATAATTATTCTTATTAATGAAGAGAAGTGAAGGATGTTAAGAAATTATGATAATGCTACTTCACCCTTGAATTGTGGACTATCAGCTCTAAACACTAAACTCGGTTAACCCTAAGCTAATACTTTTACATCTAGTTTTAAAAAGCAACTGTTTCATGTAATGCCCTTAAATTGGCCGTAATCAAGGTAACAATAATTCTAAGAGGTACTGCCCAGCGCAAGAATTTTTTTTAATTAGTGATATCCAAGGGTTTACTATTACGCCTTTTAAAAAAAAATCTGAAAAATTATCCTCCCAAAACGTTGTGTATCTCATATATAACTTAACGGAAATGTAGAGCTGTCAAAACGGGTCATCCAATCTAACCCGGCTCGACCCGTGACGGGTTGGGCACTTAATGGGTCAATTCAACCCGACTCACTTATTAGTGAGTCAACAAAATTAGAACTTAACCCGACCCACCACATGTTGGCGGATTAAACGGGTTGAGTCACTGGTTTACTTAAAAAAACACACAATTTTGGGCACTTAGTGGGTCAATCCAACCCGACTCACTTATTAGTGAACCAACAAAATTAGAACCCAACCCGACTCACCACAAGTTGGCAGATTAACCGGGTTGGCCGTTTACTTAAAAAAAACACACAATTTTTTTCTTTAATCTCAAGAAAACTAAATTATAATTTTGATTAAAATCTAAATAAACTTCAATACAATCCAAATACAAACCAAAATCACAAAAATATAAATTACCATATAACATCAAATCATTATTATCACTTATCAAACTATAGTATTAGAATCTTGAATGAATAAATCCACAACATTTTCATCTCTTGAAACATCTTTTTTTATTCCCATCTACAATATATATATATATATATATAATATAATATAATATAATATATACACATATAATATATACATATATACATATTATATATATATATATATATATAATATATATATATATATATAATATACATATATAATATATAATAATTTAATATTTAAAATTTATTGGTGGATTGGTAAGTCAATCCGGCTTATCACGGATTCAACCGAATGAGCCGGGTTCTTAGTGGGTTGGGTTCATATTTAACCCGTATTGAAATTTGTATTTTTTTTTTTAACCCAACCTGATCCAAACTCATGATGAGTCGGGTTGGCTCGCGGGTTATAACCCATTTTGACGGCTCTACGGAAATGTATTTTCTTTTATACATTACAAAAGCTACTTATTATATTATTAATTTCACAATAAATAAATTCTGTGAAAGATATTTTGTATAAAAACTGTGGGCAGCATGAAAGAATGAAAAAAGAGTGGTGTAAATAGCAATGGCCTAAGTGGAAATAGAAGCAAATGGCATTGCTTATTGAATAGGGTAGCTTCTTACTTAGGGAGTTTTTCCCCCTTGAAAAATGTTTTTGTGCTTTTAGAAGTATATATAGACTAAAGAAGTATCTCTTGTGGTACAATTGTGCACCAATACCTTATGTGGTGTTGGGTAAAGTCCTCAAAGTGGTGACTTCAATATTGAAAACTTGACATTATATATTATGCAAATCGTCATTTCTAGTTTAGATATTAAGTTTTCAGCAAATTTTAGAAAAAAAATGTTTGCCTGGTTTATACGAAGAAATGAGTTATTTTTAGTTTTGGTATTATGGATCAAACTATTACCGATATAACATTCAAATGTGGAAAAAAAAAAATCAAATTGTCAACGCTGCATTCCCATCACAAGACCTTCTAAATTTTCACGGTGAAAGGATGCAAGATCTCTTTCAATGCAGTGATGATTAAACCATGATGAAGGTTTTCAAAGAGAATAATTCTACATTGCAAATCATTCCAATATTCCAATACTGCTAAAGTTGGTTTCAAGCAGAGGAATTCAGAACAAAGATCTCATGACAGTATTCTGATTAATAATTTGCCATTTTGCTCAGAAAAACAAAAAAAAAGTATTTAGTAGGACAACTACTATCAGTGTTTCTGATAAAGCCATCTGAAATATCATTTGAAGTGGAAAGAAAGTGTTGCGGAGCCTAAAGGTATGAATTTTTTTTTCCCTTTCTCTTTTAAAAGGGATAAAATCAGAAATCAATCAATTCATGTATGTGTTATTCAATGAAAAAGGTGAAAGGAATCCCTGAATTGTAGCATCCAGTCTCTGAAATCCAACCGCACTTTGGTGTAGCTGTAACCCAAAGGAAGGACCTCATTATAGATTTTGGTATTTGGTGCTTGTGCCCTCTCCTCCAAGCAAAATGGTATTATTTCTTTTATGTTCTTTCACACATTTTTTTTTCCCATTAGATTAATCGTATTCATAATGCCATGATTATGTTGACTTGATAAATCTTCATACCCAATAAGATTAAACAGCTTCTTATTATATGGATCTGTGAGCACAATGTATGAATTGAAAGTGTCTGAGGAATTCACCCCAGCACCCTACAGATAACTTACAATATATGCATGAATTATTACATGGTATAATGGTATTGCCCTTTTATAAATTTGGAGTCTTTTGTTGTGTTTGTTTTGGCTTTTTCATGAAATGCACGGGTGTAGTATGTTGGATTGGATGATTGTGGTTGGTGGGCTGAAAATGGGAGCTGCACTTGATGAACATGATCTACTATTTGCATAATAATTCTCTTATTTTTATGGTCGTGCTTTGTTGCATCATTGGTTCCATGTACCTCGTGCCAGTGTGGTGACTTTGGTGGGGGCGATTGGGCCCTGGAGTTTGGTTTCGTTTCAATGACTAGCTAACAACAAATTACGAAGTTAATGAGTGTATTAGATTATTCATGAGTGAATGGCACATGTTTGTGTCTTTGCTCCACTGAACTCTGGCTTTTGTTTGGGCAATGTTATTGTCATCATAATTGTTTTAATTATAACCATTCAACCCTATGCCAATGCTTTTGCTTTGATAATCGACAGATAATTAATTAGGGACATCTTCATCAATTCATTTCTTAAGCAACTTTCACATTTTGCTTCATACATTGGGAAGCAATGAATAAATCAGGACTGTTGTGGAAGTTATATGTCACCAAAAGAAAATCATGGCTAAATCTTCAATCATTACATAACAACTAGTAAGATCGTGTAATTTTGCAATTTCACTTGTTTCGGAAGGATAATTTAAAGGTTAAAATACTCCCTTTATCCATGTTTTTGTTGAAAAATCTCAAATAGGTCCTAAGATTTTTTTTAGTCTCAATTAAGTCCATATTTTTGAAAATGTGTAACAATTAGGCCCATTCTATTAGTATGGTGTTAACGGTATTAAGGATATGCCATGTGTCAGCTTCTCATTTTTTTGAATTTTTTAATTTTTTTAATTTTTTTTTAATTTTTTTAATTTTTTTTTGAAAATTATTCATGCCACATGTCACATCAATATTGTGCCACGTGTCAAGTCATTTTTTTGAATCTCAATTTGGTCTATATATTTGTTATTTTAATTATATTTCAGTCCATTTTTTTTAATTTTCAATTTTATCCTTTCCCAATTGAGATCAAATTTAACTTTTATATAAATTTTATAATGATATTTTTATTAAACATTTTAATAATATTAAGTTTATTTTATATTTTGTTTTAAAATTTTAAAATATTTATTTTAACTTGTTACAAAAATTTTTTAAATAATTTATGTACAAATGTTAGAGTTGGTTTAAAATTAACAATTTTATAAATTTAAATATAAAATTTTAAAACAATTTTGTAAAAAGTTAAAATAAATATATTTAAAAAAATTTCAAAAAATGGACTGAAATGTTATAAAAATAACAAATATATCGACTAAATTGATTCAGACAATGATTTGACATGTGTCACCTTACTGACTTGACACGTGGCACAATATTGATGTGACACGTGACATGAATAATTTTCAAAAAAAATAAAAAAATTTAAAAATATGAACTTAATTGAGACTAAAAAAAATCTTAGGACCTATTTGAGATTTTTCAACAAAAACATAAATCAAGGGAGTATTTTAACCTAATTTAAACAACGGTTTAAAAAGTAAAATATATTTCTGATAACATTAGTATCATTTTAATATACTTAGATTATTAACATTAATTATTTCAATAGCATTAAAAACATTAGAATCTTGATTAAAAAGATTATTCAATAAACACAATTTGATCATCGGTGGAGCATTTTAAATTTATTTTTCTTAAGTCAATTAAAAAAAATACATAAATTAATAAAATTTATCGTTGTCTTAAGAAAGACACTTCTTTAATATATTTTTTTTCAGAACAAGAGATTAGTGAATTTCTAACTTGATTGCTAAGAACCTACCGTAAAAGATGAAGAACTCCCCCAGGTTAAGATTTCACAAAAATTTAATGTTTGAACTTACAATACCGTATGTACAAGAAAGATGAAGTTATTCAAAAAAAAAATAGTTGGGGTCAAAAAAAATAAAAATAATGCATAAATATTTTTATAATATTATAGGAAATAATGGTTAAAAATCTGGGTTTTAAATCATCAGAAGAGACTTCTCTATTACTTAAAGTACAAAATAAAATAAAATTTAACAACTAAAAATGCCGATAAAAAAATATAAACTAAAATTTATATATTTAACCAATTTTTTTTGTTAGAAGTGGGTTTAAAGTCTACCTCAATTCCCACAAAATCAATCCCTCACTGTTTTTTTTTAACAATAACTTTGATACTATGTTTTTTAAGTGAGTTTAAAGTCTAACTCAACACCACAAAATCGATTTTTAAGGTAAAATTTACATCTCACTTATATATTATGAAATTGTGTTATTTCTAGTAGACGTAGGACTCAAATTTTTTTTACTCGAAGTAAATGATAAATACACTTTCAAATAATTAAATATCAATCAAAAGAATTGTTTAAAGGTAAAACAGAAAGAAAAAAATAATTTTGAAGGAAAAAAAAAATCATTATTTTACCTAACAAAATAGCATAGGTGGAGAAAAGGTGAAAAAGAAAAAAAAAAAGGAAAAAAAAGGAAGGGCAAAAGTGGGATTTGATTGTGTATATAGTGGGGGGCATGCACACCACTGCCCAACCTCCCTCCACTGCTTCTTTCCCACATTTTCTTGAAACCGTTCACTGTCTTTGCCTTTCTTTCTCTCAGCCAATCCCTCCGACTGTAAGTCTTTCCAAATCTGAGTAACCTTTTACTCGTTTCTCATTTTTCTTATCTGTCCTTTGGTTTGTTATTGGGTAACACAAAATCATGTTAAAGGTGAAGGCTTTGAATCAATTGGGGTTAACATCTCCGATATAGATAAATTCAGAATATTTTTTTTTCTTTTAATTGCAATTATCTTGGCTAAATTAACAACCTTTTTTGGTTGCTGACAAATTTCACGATCACAGAGTTGTTCAATTTTTACTTTTTATTTCTTGTGGTTGAGTAGAAACAACTACAATTTTCAAGGAATTAAAAAAAAGTAATTGGGTAATTACCCTACTGGGTCACGTGGCCTTCATGGCCTTCTTCCTTAGCTGCCAACAAGTTAACATCATGATGATTACTTTCTCTGTAATCTTATTATGTTCCTTGTTTAGCCAGATTAGTCTCTCCTCCAATTGGATAGAAAATTAAGAGAAGTCCACAGTTTCATGTTTTTGAAGAAATGAATAAATGAGTTGTTTTCAAGAATTAGTTTTCCGCTGTTACTGGTTATTGATGTTTTCTCATTTATAATAAAATAAGACACTCTGCTTTGGTTTTTATAATTTAACACTTTGTTGTTGTTTTCCTGCTGTTACTGTGTTTGCTAGCATCAAATTTGTTTTAATCTTGTTTCAGAGTAATTGGTGCTGAGGGCATAACATCTTGCTGAAGCTCTAAGCGATTGTGAAATCTTAAGTCACACAGGAAGAAATCATCATGCGGTGGTTGGGTCTTATGGTTTATGTATATCGTCAAGTTGTACGCTTGAACTTATATTGTAAAGTTATTCTATAGGTTCCCAGTCCCGTCAATCCTTTTACTTTGTTACTTTTAGAGTTTGGTTCCTTATTCTTAACTACTGTCATGGAAGACAACCACTGTTTGTTAACTTCTTCAGATAAGTATAGAATTGGCTGAAAGATTGGGAGGGAAGATAGAGCCTGGTATTTGTGCCTTCAGTATTGTTGTATTTCTGTGGTTCTAGCTGATTTTGATCTATAATTAGCTTGGTTCCTTCATTATCACATTCCATTGGGACCTTTTCTTGGGTGTGCATTACATTCTAGTGTGGTAGGATCCAAAAGAAGTTATGGTGTGCCAAGCAGCGAGCCAAACAAGATTTCGGGCTTTGAAACATGAGAATGGCATTGAAGGTGAACCGACGATTATTGTTAGAGTGATAGCATGCTTTCAACCTTTGCACGATTGTCAGGTTAGTAACCTATTGCTGATTCTTAGTGTTTTGCAATTGCATTTCTTTCCTAATACTGTAGACATGATTTTGAAACCAGCTGTTTGAAGAAAGTTTTCATTATGCCCCGTTTCTGCATATAGAACATTTACGATCAATGATCACTAGATCTATGGTATCAGCTATTGTACAATTTTATGAGTGATATCTTCTAATTCTTTGCAGGCTGAGTATTTCCGTCATCTGCTTAAGCCTGTCACGTAGATTGCTTTGCATTTATTTCTCTTTAAGCTGGAATTTGTAGTTTTCTGTTTCTGTCATTTGTTCTTAAGAGAGGCTGCAAGTCATTGAAAATCCCATATCAAGACGCCATAACATCTACTGGTATGTATTTTCAAATGCTCTTTTCATCTTCACGTCTGAAAGGTTCAAGTGTTTCATCATCAGCACTGATCGGTCTGTTCTATTGTTCTTTAGGTCATATTTTTCATTAGATGGTTAAGGCTCATAGGTCTTGGCCTTACCCACAGCACGTGGCTTGGCCATCACCTTACTTTAATAGCCCCTGCACCTCAGCAGAGCCCAGTTCGCTTGTTCGTTCAACATACATGAACTCTAGCACTTGCATCTTTCCCGGGTTCACAACTCCTGCTACCCCAGATTTGAAGAGTGAGCAGACCAATGAAGTGCAAGGATTCCTTCAGCATCCCAGTTTCAAACCATGTTTGAACGCAACACGTACTGGAGAGGCTATGCAAAATGCATCTTTGCAGAAGAAGTTGCTTATGTTTGACCACTCTGGTAGTAAGACAAGGCTGCTTTATAGTCCTGTCTTCCCTTTTGTCCAGAGTCCAATTGTTACCGCTACCCAATTTACTCAAATTTATGATGTAAACGAAGAAGCACGGGCAACTAATATAGGTCTAAAGCATTGGCCCGTGTACACTTCACCAGAAGAGACTCGAAAGGATCGTATAGATAATGAAGAAAGTGAAATGCATGAAGACACAGAAGAAATCAATGCATTGCTTTATTCTGATGATTCTTATGATGATGATGATGATGATGATGGTGATGATGATGAGGTAACTAGTACAGGTCATTCTCCATTGGTTACTGAAAAAACATGTGTGACTCAAGAACAGTTTGTGGATATGAAGGAGGAAGTTGCTAGTACTGATTGGCCAAACAAAAGGCAGAAGTTAATTGATGGTGGATTCAATAGATTGCCACCACTTGTGGAGAGTGCTAGTTCCGAAAGGCTAGATAAAATGTGCGAGTATGCCAGTGATGTTGAATCAAGCTATTCTAGTAGTAGTGGGGTGTATTCTACAAGGCAAACTAAAGATAAATCAACAGCTGATGATATTCAATTGAAAAAGGATAAAATCCGTAAATTGTTGAGAGTTCTTGAGAACTTCATTCCAGGAGCAAAAGGAAAGCATCCCCTATTAGTCATCGATGGTACCATTGAGTACTTGGAATCTCTGATGTCCCAAACTGGTACACTGAAATATCACTAAGTGCCCATTGTGGTGGTTACAAAATGGTTGAAGGGCACATTGATGGTGAAAAAAGTTGTGTTGAATCATTAGATTTGTTGCACTATAAGTTTGAACTTATCATCCTTGCATCTTTGGTCTTCTTCCTCGAAGTGTATTTATATTTTACCACTGAAATATGGGGTTTAGGAGATTTAAATTTGATGAGGATTGAAGATATTTTATCTTTTAGCTTTTGAAGGATTAAAGGTCACACAGAGATTGAAAGGATGGGTGATGGTAGTGGATGGCTGTGCTGTAAATGAGGACACTTTTTTCTCCCGGAGTGTTGAATTCTCTTGTTGATTGAATGCATGCGCGTTAGGTAACTGGGGTCCCACTTTCCACCCTCCCTTTAATTCCTGATTTTATGCTCTGTCCTCTCTTCCAACCTTGGCTTGTACACATATCATGCTAGCGTAGACTATAAAGTACCAAGAAAGTTCCATGTTGGGGCGTGCTTGAATGAGGAGCGTGGCGTTTCATCATCACTTGTTGGGACCCTTTGTTGGATTCACACAACAACACGTTGTGGTAAAGGTTTCTTTGTTTTACGTGTTGAGGGTGGAATCATATCATAGGTGATTCTATTTTCTACGTTGTAATTGAGAGGTGGGTTGAGTATTCTAGATTTCTTTTTCATGATGTTACTATGTATGTATCTGTCGGTTGTGTGATTGTATGAATAATTGGAGTGTCAATGTTTGTATTCCGGTTTCATGTTTTCTATCTTCATTGTCATTGTCTTATCTGTTCAATACTTAAATACCACCAATCCATCATCCATAACTTCTTCCATTTCAGTAGATTTTGCATTAAAGTAAGCCAGAAAACGTGCAATAAGAAATACTAAAAAAATGATAACCCTATCTTTTCACCTGTGAGGAAAGACTGGAAATTTCTCACACCTGATGAGATGGGTCCCCACCAGTTTGGTAAAAGCTTTATGCAACCAATATTCTTCTGTCAAAATAATGCAAACAAAAGTTGAATTTAACTTTAGAATAGTGTCTGTCTGCGTTGTGCGAGTGCGACACTTGTAGCTTACATGATAATTTTTTTAATATTTAATCTAATCATAATTTGGATTTGTTTTGTATTAGTTAATCTAAGGATCTGTGTGGGAATTAAATTTTAATTAATTATTTTGTTTAGTCCCGTCACACTCTTAGTCTAGGTAATTTTGGCTTTGTAGGTCTATCTTTTGTGTCATACTTTGTTGACATAAAGCAATGCTATTCAATCATGCCGTCACTTAATAATTTGAGATATTTTAACTGCAAAGCATTAACAGTGGAAATAATCTTTGTACTAACTATCAACTAGAGTTCAGATGTATGAAATTAGCTCTGTGAAAGTCTGTTCAAAGAGAATACTACTGTAATTATTGAAGGATGTTTCAAATATTTAAAGGACAATTTCTTAAGAAGTTGTAGGATACACTTACCCTTCCCAAATTTTCAGTACTGTATTTAACAATATGATAGCTTAAGAAAAATTTCTGCTTTTCTTAGTTATTCTGAAACTTTCATATTGGTTTTACTTTACCATTTATTTCTCAAGTTTTTTGCATGAGATAGCGAACTCAATAACCCAAATGAATACACGGGAAATAGAAGATGCTTCGTGGTTGACTAATGTCAACCATGAATCAGAAGAGGCTACCTATGCAACTGAAATAAACGCAAGGTATGACTCATATTTTTGTAATTAAAAATGAAAGAAAAAAACATAAACGAATGCTATATTTTTGTTCAGAACTTTTTTAAGTTTGGAAAATTTTCAATTTCATATGAAACTAAATTTAGCACAAAGCATTTCAATTTGAAAATTGGACTTTTAATTTGAAAAAATAATAGTAATTCATGTTTCTAAATGAAATTTTGGAAGCAGGACTTTATCGAATTTTAATTTTTAGGTTTCCTTCTGAATGATTTCTATTTGTAAGTTTTAAGAATTTACATATTAAAATCAATTTCTAGTTTAGGGTGAATTTTAGATTAAAAGTTAATTTAAATAGATGTTTGTGCGATGGTTATAATAATAATGATCAATGATGCTGATGATTAGGGGTGGCAATGCGGGCCGGCCCGGCTCGCGTAAGGTCCGCACAACACGGGCGAGCCCTTTTTTTAATTTTTTTTTAATTTTTATGATAAAACTTTCAATGTTTAAAAATTGGAAAACTTTAAGAAGTTCACAAAATTAAGTAAAGACTTTGGGGAATTAGATGATAAATTGATAATTCAACATTTTCATCATATTCATACTATG
>Ga0209589_1002866_pt1 | contig 30088 bp, 16 predicted proteins | sample CowpeawhiteBW_FD_187525 | JGI IMG/M metagenome (GOLD analysis project Ga0209589, IMG submission 187525) | Root nodule microbial communities of legume samples collected from California USA - Cow pea white BW (SPAdes) (version 2) | ecosystem: Host-associated > Plants > Roots > Nodule | place: USA...
AAGACAGAAACAAATCCACTATCTGTTTTACGTCAAGCAATACGTGGAGTAACTCCCGATATAGCAGTAAAAGCAAGACGCGTAGGCGGATCAACTCATCAAGTTCCCGTTGAAATAGGATCCGCATAAGGAAAAGCACTTGCCATTCGTTGGTTATTGGGGGCATCCCGAAAACGTCCGGGTCGAAATATGGCTTTCAAATTAAGTTCGAGTAATTTACTATAAAAATTATAGTTAAAGATTAAAGTATCAACATATATATATAACTTGACAATCAAATTAATTAAACATTCAAACTATTCAAATATAATTAAGCAACATTCTAGCATTTTAAAAATATTAAATTGTGAACAAATATAATAGGAGTAGTAAATAAATATTAAAAAAATTAAAAAGAAATTAAAAAAATTGTAAGAAAATGTTGGTGGGTTAAGTGGGTCAACCCACCTTCAACCCGGCTCACTTAACCCACGGTGAGCCGGTTGGCTCACGGATTGAAACCCATTTTGACATCTCTATTGGAGAGTTATAGTAAAAGCTTTCGGAATGGAATTCAAAAATAAACATATATTGGATTGTGACTTGGTCCACTGGCAGAGGATAATTATGTAATCTACAATAATTTTCCTTTTAATGATCTTAATAATTGTTCACTAAGAATTGAACTTGTGACCTTGAATTCGATATCAACATTAAGATCAAACGCCTATTACTAGGGCAAAAACTATAGCTATTAGTTAGGGTACAACCTTTCTTACTTAACAATATAACAGTCCAAATACCACGATTCAATTATAACTCAATTTTCGTCGCGTACAACAAGTTTCAAGGCTTACTTTTTTTAAGAATTCTAAACCCGCGCAACAAGTTTTGAGGCCTATTTTTTTTAGGAATTCTAAACCCTCCCGTTAATCCCAGTTGGGATCTCTTATTCAAGACACATATGTTATAAGTATTCTTTTAGGTTATGCATTACTCAATTATTAATAAAATAATTCTAGTCATTAAATGGAGATAAGTATATTTCATTCCTATTATTTATTATTTATCATTACTGACATTTATGATTAACTTGGAATGTTTGTGTATTAGTTAAACCTGTATTAATAAACAAAATAGTATAGTTCAATGCTTTAAATTTCCTTACCAAATGAAATAATATTATCGAAACGTATTTTTAATTTGTACAATAACAAATATTTAGATTTCTCCGTAACAAATAATATTATCAAAACTTTTATTTAATTAATTTAGTTCAATTTTCAATACTTAAATTTGAAATAATTCTAATTTTTTTTCTTTAAAGTTTAGGCAAAGTAATTTAATCCCATAAAATTTTAAAAATATTATCTCGTTTTTATCAGTTAATTTTAGTCTCCATTCATCGGATAGGCAAATAAACATTTTCATTTTAGACTCTGCTAATGAACTAAAGTCCCGGGTGAACCAAAAAACAATGGTTAGGAAACAAAGGTAGCTGGAACTGACATATTCAAAGGCATCTATAACACCCCTGCTTTATACGAGTAACAACACAATTTTATTAAGACTTGTTCAACATTTCAGAATTGATGAGACCGGCAAAACTGAAGATTAGTTTAGAAGAGAAAGGTGAAACATATGTATCAGTTCTCCACTATCTGGCCACAATCTTCTATTACTACTGTTTCCGATGTCCTGCCACTTCCCGAACCCACCTTCTCCATCTCCTTCACCACGCTGTATCCATCAACAACTTTTCCAAACACGACATGTTTTCCATCAAGCCACGGGGTCTTTGTAGTACATATGAAGAACTGAGAACCGTTTGTATGGGGTCCAGCATTAGCCATAGATAGAATACCAGGAGCAGTGTGCTTCAACTTAAAATTCTCATCTTGAAATTTTGAACCGTAAATTGACTCTCCTCCTGTTCCATTCCCTCTGGTAAAATCACCTCCCTGACACATAAATTCTGGTATAATACGATGAAATGTTGACCCCTTGTAGTGCAAAGGTTTCCCAGATTGTCCAATCCCCTTTTCCCCAGTGCACAGAGCCCTGAAGTTTTCAGCTGTTTTTGGGGTTGTATCGGCAAACAACTCCATCACTACACGCCCAGCTTTCATCTTTCCAATTAGAATATCAAAGAAAACTTTTGGATTTTTAGACATGTTGATCACCACTTCCTCTGGCCGCAATGTAATTTCTTAGTTCCTACAAAGATAAAGTTGTAACGCGTCATGACTAAGTTTTTCTTTGCTAAGAAATAATAGTAATGATACTCAAACAAAAAATGCTGTTAATTCAAAAATACTAAAAACGGGTTGGATTTTCTGTTTGGTTTGAGATACCAGAAAGAATTACACTGTTGTTATAATATTTGCCACAATGCGTAAATGCTATTCCATACAAATTGAAAAACAGCATGTGACATTCACGGCGGCATGTTAGATGTAGCTTAGGTTTATGTTTTGTGCTGACGGCATAACTAATCAGCACAAGACCGTCCATAAGCACAGCAACTAAAAAACATCATCAAAAGGGAACAAGTTTTCACTACCAAATGTGGTTCCTCAAAAGGAAACAAATCAAAAAGCGATTAAAGCTCTAATCAATGAAAACAAATAGTAACTGGGCTAATTAGAGAATGTTCATCATCCTGAACAAAATCCTCAAGACATGAACAGCAAGAGGATTTGAATTAAAAAAAGGATGACATGCGATTTAGCACATGCTTTGAACTCACAGACTATAATAGTGGCTGCAAATCTTCGAAATGTGCAATGGCAAACTATGGTCGAGGTTAAAGTTAAGTACGAACAATGAAAGGGCACGACAATGGCAAAAATATAGAACATACCGGCACACGAGATTCAAGACAACTACACAACGAACATGCAGTCATGTCAATATTTACCAAGTCACTATAATGTTTTAAAAAGAAAAGCTTGCATATCTATTCATCAGTATAAAAAACATTCTTAAGCCGAAAACACCAACTTTAAGCAGATCTGAATCCATGGATTTGAATATAACAATCACACAAATCCGCAAAATCAAATCAGTAATCAATAGTTCATGCAAAAACACAAGAGAAAAGAAACTTCTTTCAAAAACATCTTATCCTTTATAACCAACAACTTGAACGATAATCGAAAGAATAAGAATGATATAGAATACAAAAAATAATCTATAGAACATTGATAAATTGAAGAGAGAACAAACCACGGACAAATAAAAGCATAAGCTCCAGGAAACACAATCCGATAGAATACACAATAATATAAGAATTAAAAGTAAGAACAGAGGAAGAAACCTTGTAAGAAGCTGCGGCTAAAACCCTAGCCGCAAGTCGAAGGATTGAATAGAGTGAAGAGAAGTGAGGCAAAGAGGGTTTATTTACAGCTACAATTTTTTCTATCAGTTCACGAAAATACCCTTTCTATTTTATGTAATTCCCTTTGTCACATAATTTATCTATATTAAACAAATATGAAAATAGTGTTCTACACTTATTAGGTTACTTCATTTTTATTTTGTTATTGTCTCTTTCCTTCACCATTTTTAAAATTAAATTAATTTGATTAACTCTTAATTCTGAATATATTGTATCAATTTTAAAATAGTTTTGCTTTTTAGATAAACAAAATTGTAAAATTAATTTGGAATATAAAAGCGGGATGGGAACAAGCAGTTTATTCGAGTAAAATGTGTCAAAAATCTTGTTTCGTCAATTTTTTTAATTTTTTAAATTTAGTCTTATAAATATCTTTTAAAATTTTAATTAATATTTTTAATCATATAAACTAAAATAATTATTACTTTTATATGTATTAATTTATTATAATCAATAATTATAACTTATAAATATTAATAATTTAAATTATAATATTATTACATATCTATATCATTAAAATAATATATTAAAGACAAGATATTTTTAAATTATTTTTTGTTTTATTTTTTATTTTTTGGCCTACTAGTTTAGTGAATTCGACAATCAAAATAAATTGACAACTAAAACCAGGAACCTGACTCCGTAATTTCTAACATTTATATTAAAAAATTTAGTTTGGGAAGTTTTTAATCTTTCATAAATTTATGTTTAAAAATATATTCCTAGAAAAAAATAATGAATAGTATTTTGTCTGGTATCTCAAAAAGAAATTTAAATGGTGAAAATCTATTTTTTTATTTGAAACAAAAATTTATCAAAATATATGATATTATTTTTACTAAATTATTTTTTGAAAAGTTTATATAAATATTTGTGATAATATTTTATCAGTCAAAAATAATTTAATAACTTCTTAAGAATATAATTAACGGGATTCAAGATTTTAAAAAGCCATAGCTTCTAATGAAAAATTTTTACCCATACATGAAACATCCTTTAAGCCTAATTATTCTAAACTTCAAATTAACTTTCGATTTTTTAAAATTGACACACTATCATATAATATTTTTCCTACTTTTAATAGTTTATTTCTGTAATATTATTCCTCTTCAAATCTTATATGTTTCAAAAAATAAGAAAAACAAAATTGTAAAACTATACCGTTAAGTAAAAAAAAAATACATGAATATTTATTTGAATAAATATGATACATTGATATATTATAAATATATACTAGGCAAATTTCCTAGCAAAAAAGCATGTGGAACATGTTTAGAAAAAATTATCTCAAACTAAACACTATTCTTGAAAATTATCACCAAAAATTACTCTTGTTACTTCCATGTTCATAATACTGCACCACAAAATCCACAAAATTAAAAGAAAGAAAAAACTATAAACGAAGGAGAATCCAAATTTTCTGTTTGAGAGTAACAGAAAAAATGTAAGAAAGAATCGAAATTCCAGAATCAATCACAACGCAGATAGGAAACAGAGAGAGGATAAGGAAAGGAAGAAGCATATTTGAAGGAAAGAATGACACCGCTGCTTAAGGGATTGCCATCGTTAACGAGACAGTCATTGTAGCGAAGGCGTTTGAAGATTTTAGGGTTTATGAGAGTTGCAGAAGTGAACATGCCACACTTTAGATGAATGTGAGAAACGCTGCAGTTACTTCTGCTGCACGTGTTCGCCATCTCAACCGTATATTGTGGAATTCCACTCGGAAGTGGAACCGTCGGACTTTGGCTTACTTCCATGCTACTCTTGCTGCACTTCTCATTCATCACCGCTCCCATTGCACAACCTGCATGCATCATCCAATACTCTTCACTGTGTTACCAAACCAGAACCACGCAAGAACAACAACATGAATATGAGGAAAACGCACCTGCAACAAAAGCAGCGAAGACTCCGAGGATGAACAAGGATGAGGTTGCCGTCGAACGTAGTACTGCCATTGAATTATTATCGTCTGCCTAAGAAAATGCAAACAAATCCATCTTATCTCATTCTCTGAGAGAAGAGTGCAGAAATAAAGATAAAGAAGAAGGTAGAAGGAGAATGTGGGAACTATAGGAAGGCACAAAAACGGTAAAATATGACAAATAGGTAATAAACCCTACAAAACAATACGTGAATGTGTTTTTTCATAATTCATAAGTATATAGTTGTTGCAAACATTAGATCTCAGTTTAAAGATTGTGAATGAAAAACATGTAATTACTAAAAAAGGAGATTTCATTCACATTCTTGAACAAAAAGTAACAACAGTAAACAATGAAGAAAACAATGCTTCATAGTTCATACCAAATAAGAACCTTTGACAGTATTGAAGGTAGCGAGGATTTTTCTGGTCTGCTGTGCTGTGTTTTGTCCTGAACAAAATATATATATAAAAGGACACAAATACATTAGAATAGGATAAATAGGGAATGTAGTACGAAAAAATATCAATATAAATATAATAGAATCGACTATTTATACAATAAATTATAAACAAAATATATTAATTCATATTAATTAGTTGCCATATATGTTGTTGTTTTTAAAATTATCGAGTTACTAATTATTTTATAATTTTTCCTAATTTCTTCTTTCTTTAACTCTTAATAAACATTATTTGGTAAAGTTTATGTTGTTTGCAATTTTTCTATATTTTGGAAAGGATAAATATATTTTATTAGACATTTTTCTTTCATTTCGTAACCGGAAATGACTAAATGTAAATTGTATCGTAGAGAATCGAGCATATATACACTAAACATTCACTTAAGTTCATATTTTAATCTTGAGAATTTGATGCAGATTCAATTGAAATGCAAACTTATAAAATTTTAAAAGTCATATTAAAATATGAAATATTATATGAGTCATAGTTGCAATATAAAATATTGTGAATGTTGAAAAATTTTAAAAATTGTGAAAATATGAGAAATAATATACATATGACAGATATAAGAGATATATTATAACTTAATGAACTTATTATTTTATTTTATTTATATTTTTTTTATATATATATATAAAATAGAATATAAAGTCAAATGAATTTTTACATAAATAAAGTTACAAAATTACAAAATTATTGATCTAAGAATTTTTCCTTTACAAATACAAATTTAAATAGGATACAGACTTAGATGAGTATAGACTTAAAGAAACAATTACTTTGTATCTTTAGTGATAAGAGGTGCAATTATGATGCGTTTATTTATGACCTTAAAAGGGCTCAATTTTTTTTTTATTTTTTAAAGATATATATATTATTTTAGTCTCACTCATTCAATTAACATATTATAAATTGTAATTTCAAATCTTTATAAAATAAATACTATATTTTCATTATTAAGTATATCAAGATGAATATTATACGTATTAAAAATTAATATATGTTCTAAAAAAATTATATTTATTTTAATATCATATTTTAAATCTTCACTATTTATTGGAGAACATATTTTTTACAATAATTATTAATTGATATTTAATTAATGAATATGGATTAAGAAATAATATTAGTTTATTAATTATGTAACTGGTAATGTATTAATGTCTAAGATGTATTATAATGAAACATTAAGTAGACAATATTAAAATAATAAAATTTAAAAATATTTAATTTTTACTAATTAATAATACTTTTAAATTCATCCATTTGTTAAAATATTTTATGTAAATAATTATTTAATCGTAAATAAAGTATTAAATGGATGTAGGTTGAGAAACTATTGTAATATTTAAATTAATTATTATTTACATTAAATAATTTTTTATATCATCTATTAAAAGTCAAAGTGATTTATTTAATTAATTTTTTAAAAATAATTATTTATCACATTTACATATTTATATATTTCATGTAAATAATAACTATTTTAAAGTTTAATTTGAAACTATATATATATATATATATATATATATATATATATTCATGAAAAAATTAAAATTATTAAATTTAGTATAAAATTATTATATTTTACATATATTAATCATTAGTTTATATTTAGTTAATAATTATTAGTTAACAAGAATATTAACTTATTTATTATTTAATTAGTAAGGTATAAATAATAATATAGGTGAATGTATCTCACTAAAGTGATAAAATTTCACCCTTAACCCCTTTTAAAATGATATTTTTATATCATACATGTTATATATATATATATATATATATATATATATATATATATATATATATATATATATATATATTAATCAAACTATCTTAGTAAGTTTTATAAACATTTGTTGTCATATCACTCTTAAATTTGACTTTTCTAATTCACGCACTTTTTTTTTCAGTTTATTATTAATTATCATTTTTTTAAGATTTTTTGTATAATACACATCATAATATTTAGGTTCAAATGAGCCTTTAAGTGCGACAAAGACTTCAAAGGAATTTGTTGAATGAAATCACAATGCATCAAATAATGATACATATACTTTGTATATATATCGTTAATGGATACAAATTTCACATTGATGCATAAAAAAAATTGATAAATATATAATGGGATTTAAGTTAAAGGTCTAACGAAATTCACTGATAATATATATATATATATATATATATATATATATATATATATATATATATATATATATATATATATAAAAGGTAAAGTATAATACTTCAAATTATCCCAAAAAATGGAAAATTCTAACTGAAAATGGTTTGATCTATGGAAAACATCCTATATATATATATATATATATATTCTCTATTTTATGAATAATGTCTAACTGATATTGATGAAAACATCATCTTTATTCTATTATCAATCATTTTTAAACTACATTTTTACAAACTATATAACATTGCATCCAGTGTTGAAAAATCATATTCTAGTAAGGAGATTATCAAATTTCAATAATGGATTGTAACAACTAGAAGCAAAAATAAGAGAAAACTAATACATCAAACATAAACGTTTACTTGTTCAATTGATTGAGGACAATGTTTTTCTACAAGGGTGAAATTCACCGAATAAGAAGGAAATCTATTGAACACAGAATAATAATGAGTGGTTAAATTAGGAATTTCAATCCTTTGTTTGTACAACACATTTCCTATCACTAATGTTCAAACCCTTTATTCAATGACAACATCAAATTCAATAATATTAAAAAAGATGAATCCGCAACAATATTCTTTTAAATACTCAAATTATTAGAAACAAACACCCTTAAAATACTTTTAGTATTTTTAAAATGTTAGAAATAAATAACTTAGTATCATATTTTTATAATTTTTTTAACTTATTTTATATTTAAGCTTCATATCATTAAAATACAAAAAAAAAATTATATTATTTTAAGTTTTATAATATTTGAATGATTTGACTTAATTTATTATAATTGTTGACCATATTTGATTGATTTACATTGAGTAGATTCACATTTTTTCATGATATTAACTAAAAAAATTTCTCCAACTGATAAAAAATATGGTTTCTCATCAACTTAAGAAAAAAAAAGTCTTACTAACTTTAAAAACAATGCCAAAAAATAATTATTCACTTAGTCATCAATTTATTATTTTGTACTCTCCAGGATTTTTATTATCAATAACATGTAGATGTGAAATCATACAAACAATTAACAATATAAATGATCAAACCAGCACAACAATCAACGTACAAACTCTTGGATAGTTTTTTTTTTTTTGCCTTTTACAAAAAAACAAATACTATACCTATTTTGGATTAAAAGAAAAAGACCATTATCACCCTTTTATTTTTATTCCATTTATATATTCAGGAAATAAAGAGGGAGAGGGATTAAAGCATATTAGGTAATTGTAAAACCTGAAGCTTCTCAAGTTTTTTATTTTTTCAGTCTCGTATCTATCCCTCTTCAGAGAATACGCCTTGATCACTGTTCATCTCTTCAATATCTTTTTCTGCATCATCGAACTGGTGAAGAAAAGAAATAACAAACTTACAACTAAATTTAAAGAAGGACACTAAATTCAGAAACTATGTTATTCAATATCCTAAATTTTTGGATCAATTCATGGATATACAGTAGCAAAAAAATAAGAATTTAGATCAAAATGAAATAAAGATGGTGATGTTACTGTACCTTGAACTTGGATCCCCGAATGTAATAGCGCAAGGTTTTTGGACTAGATCCAGTATCTTGAAAATATTCGTTCTCCTTTTTGGTTGACTTTTCAGCGGTAAAAATGTTTTGAGTTTTCCTCTTATGCAAGAAGCTATCGCTGACATCATCGTTTTCATCGGAGAATGAGTATTCAGTCATTTCAAAAGCTTTAGAAATCCCATGAACCACGAAGTTCTCGGAAGTGATCATGTCGGGTGCCACAATCTCAACACCGTTAACGAACATGCCAGGCGCGAAATCCAAAACCCCGTCAATTTCAAGAAGCTCATCAGGCACGAGCGTCTTCAAGAGAGTCCTAACCGGCAGAGAAGCGAGTTCTTCGTAGCGAAACCTCTGAGGAAGAATATGAAGCCTCACAGCTCTGTGAAGCAAAGGGTTGGGGCCAAGCAACATGAAATCAGGAGGAGCAAAGATGGTGGCAAAACCCAAACTACCCGAGTGATCTTTCTTAATCCCTTCAAGAACCGAACGCAGTGCAACGGAGAACGAAGCGTAGCCCTTGGCACGGAGCAAGTGAACGACGCGGTTCCAGTGAACAGCGTTCTTGGAGAGGGAGTGGTTGGAAGAACAAGAGGGGGGTCGAATGAAGAAATCCAAACCCCGTTGAAGAAGGTCGTGCGGGTGCAAGGGGGAGAAGGGGGCAAGAACGCCATGCACGGCTAGTTGGTCGGCGAGGAAGATGTTAGGGTTTGATATGAGGACGTTGTTGATCTCGACGGAGTTTGTTGCGGGGTGGACCTTAGTGAGGGAGATGTTTTTGTGGCGGAGGAGGGTGGTGAGGCAGGTTCCTTGGGACATGTTGAGGAGGTGGTGGAAGGAGAAGGTGGAGGTGGCGGTGGTGGTGTGGTAGAGGAGGAGGGTTTTGAGGAACCAGAGAGGGTGTGAGGTGTTTCTGATGGCGGAGTCTCTGATGGCGAAGATGGTTGAGTTTTGGGGCGGTTTGAAGAAGGAAGGGGAGTGGTGGAGAAGGTCTGCCATGAGAAAGAAGCCTGCTCTTCGGAGAGCGTTGGAAGCATTGCGAGAGAGTTCATGGGGTATGGGTGTGCCTTCTTGGATTGAGTTCTTGGAATCAGAGGAACGAATTGCAGAGGATATGGCGATGATTCCAAGACCTATTGCGGCTGCAACGTACAGTGGGAACCAACACCAACGAGAATAAGCCATGCACACCACTGTTATCCCCAATCACCAAACTTCAACTTTAATGCATTACCATTGCCTTCTCGTGCCTATGGCAGGAAAGTCTGAAACTCCTCCTAATGCTAACATTGCTTTCAATTGTTATGATTTGTATGAGAAAGTAATGAATGCAACACTGTGAAGAAATTAATGCTAAGAACTTATTGAACATCACTTGCATATTATTTATTACAAAGGTGATTAAAATTCAAATTAATGATAAGATTCAGACCACGTATTCTCCGTCATCAGACTCACAGTTAAGGTTGAGAAAAAAAAAATCTAAATTATGAAATTTAGTCCATAATCATTAAAATTTATATTACTTTAAATTTATTTAAATAAATCTATCTCAAATTTAAATCTATATTTCTATTTTAAATTTAATTCATTGATTTGAATAAGAATTAGATAAGATAATTTAATTTTTTAGATTTTGAAAATTTAAAATCAAAATGCATTAAGTTTGAGTTAAAATAAGTCAATTTTGATAAAGAATCAACCGAATTAAAAATAAGTCAAGTCAAAACAAAGACATAACCAAATCAATTCAAGTCGAATAAAACCAAAAATCAACTCGAGTGAAGTCAAGATTATGTCTAGTCAAATTAATATAACTCAATCAAAATTTTGTTAAGTCAATCACACTAGATTTAATTTAATTAACAAAAAACTTCTATCTAAATTTATACAAATTTAAATTAAATTGAAAACATCCAAATCTAATTAATTAAATTAAAATAAATTTGAATTATAAACTCGATTTATTTTATTATATTTAAATTAAATTTGGACTAAATTCTGAAATATTTAATCATGATGCCTACTCACGGTCTATTTCGCCTCCCTCAAATAATTCTCTCCTATCAACATTTATAATTTTAAAAAATGAAGAACCATTTAATGAATTAAAGGACATAAGAGTTTATTATTTCAGAAGAATATGGGACTTAAAAGATATTCAATTATTCTATATTCATAACAGATTATTATAAGTACATTAAAATTTAGCATAATTAATAACGGATTACCATAACACATTTCAATGTGAAATCTTAGAGTGAAAATAATATAAAAACAACTAAACTAAACTATATATGTTCTGCAGTTTTCAATCTTAGTTATACTAAAATCAATTTTACTCAATTTTAAAACAAGTAGAACCAACTGTTCCACATCACACATCAATGTTTAACAACAACCTTCGTATAATAATCAACTTCCTCTAACCGCCGATCAACTTCACCCCAAGAATCTCACCTAGTACGGAGTTCTTTAGCCCTGTACGACACTCATGCTGTGAACGGTGAGAGTTAATAACTAAACAAAGGGAACCAATTTCAATAATGTAGACAAGGTCAAATTTAGCAAAAATGCAGCAACTAGCAAGTGCCTCAATTAAAAATCCAACTAGTATTTGAGAACAACGATACTAAAAAGAAACTTAAATAGATACACAAAATTGCTTCAAATGCCATGGTAAAGAACATCGTCAAGTTAGTCTCCAATTAATTCATCCATACTGGACAGAAAGTGTTAGACGTGAAACTATACAATCAATTTACAGTATCACCCTACACCCTAAGTTAGAAGATTCCTATAAATGATAAAAGCAAGCATCACAAAAAACCATTGGCTTCCCAGTGGCAAGTAGATACAACACTCAAAACAAAATGCAATAACAAGGCCATCATTATCGTTCTAGTTTACCACTTGTAGACTTCTTTTCAAGTACCCGTATCTTGTCAAGCAGCTCTTGGATAGTATTTGATGCCTCCTACAGGACCAAAAAACAGGTACTGTAATTGCAACTTGTTTTGGATTAAAATAAAAGAAAAAGAAAAACGTAGCACCCATTCTTTCATTTATATATATATATATATATATATATATATATATATATATATATATATATATATATATTCAAGGAGGGGGATTAGCAGAGCATGAGATAAGAATAAAACCTGAAGCTTCTTTCTTAGATTTTTCTCTTCAGCATCACGTCTATCCCTCTCTTCAGAGAATACATCAATGAGAGTTTCTTGATCACGGTTCAACTCTTCAATCTTTTTTTCTGACTCGTTTAGCTGACAGAAATTAAATAAGAATTTTTCAACTGAGTTCAGAAAAGGACAAAAGAAGTTTTATGGGTTGTACAAATTCATCAACTATCATAATCCGCGACTTTTCTTTTTTTAATTCGTTTCAGCATGACATGTGCGAATAAGATAACCCCTAGGGGTTGAGAAATGTCATAAATTGTAAAAGTAAACTAGATTTGCATGGGGATAGACTTCAAAAATGCAAGTTCGACAACATAACTAACATTATATTAAATTGTAAATTCACTACGGGGACACTTCACTTTCTCTTGGGTTAACCTCACCAGTCAACCTTCCCTAGGTAGTCTTGTTCAACATATATCCACAACCAGCTCTGTTACTAATTAACAAGTATCCAAGCACTATAAACTACACCCTCAAAGTTTAGCCAAAAACTTAAATACTCTATCAAATATCTCATATTGTACAATGTGGAACTTCAGTTTCCAATAACACTCAATCATAAGCAAATCAAAAGACTATATTAAACAATCCTAGGACTCAAAAGTTGAGCTTAAGTATAAATATTTCCTTATAGGGAAGTCCTTGGTATCACTTTTAAAGCTTCTCCCAATAGTAGTTACTCCATTATAAAGGTATAGTATAGCCAAGAAAGAAGCCACTTGAACACGTTTTCCCAAGCCTTTCGCAGTTTATTTTCTTTTTGTGAACCGAGTATCCCCTAGTTAGGAGTCGAAGAATAATTTTTCAAAATAATTTCATACATACATACCTAAAGTTCAAACCCCTGATCATATAACTTGACAGTTGTTTATATACATTTTCAAAGTTGACGAAAAAAAACCATATCAATATCTTCCTTTGGTTTAGTACCTTTCAATCAAATCCCATGTAATATATGAAGTTTTTCTTGTAGACCTTCATGACATAAATCTGAGTTATCCTCAATAATTGCAATCTCATCTCTTAATCTTTCTTGTTCCATCAATGCCAATAAGTATTAGGGAATCCTCCATCTCGTCTCCTCCCCACAGTCAATTTCAAACCAAACCAAATCAAGGACTTGGGTTCACTAAGGTACTTCCTCAACATTGAAGTTTCCCAATCATCCATTAACATTATCACTTCCTAGAAAACGTATACCTTAAACTAAATCCAGTGTGTGCTTGATTGATGGCCACAGGACACTTTGATGGGCCATAATGTAAAGCTTCATTAAAGTCAAGGGGAGCCACTAAAGACCCCTGAAGATAACATCATCTAGTGAGGAGACTTAATTACCTCCCTATCACCAGGCCAAACATCAACTTTGCAGTTAGCGAAGTTAGTCAATTCTTGTTGGATCCTTGGGATAGTCATTCGAAATTCGTCATGTGTCACTTTCGTACCTCAAATGCACCAAGTCACTAATTAATATATGAGGATAAAGACAAATCCAAATGTCTATTACTTTGATGCTAATTGGGTAGGATTACCGATAAAAAATACGTGCACTTCTTGATTTGCATTCTCATTGGTGGAAACCTGATGTCCTAGAGGAGCAAGAAGCATAAAACAGTTTCTAAATCCAATGTTGAAGTTGAGTGTCGAGTCATAGGTATACCAATTTACATATGAGATTACACGGCTAAGGAAACTCTTCCAACAATAAAAATTTGGAGACACTCGAGGTACCAAACTCGTGCGATACCCAAGTTTGTAGTGTTCTAAAGTAGACTCTTCAACTTTCCCTAAAGCAAATATTCTACACCAATGAGACATGTGTTGGGGATTAGGACCGGACCTGATTGTTGTACACCAAATATACTAAACACTTTTATGACTTTTGTCAAAATTTCTTGAGTATCATCACACACAATACATCAACTTCTATATATAGAGAACTCAGACCCTAAAATAATAATTATATGAGATCTCTAGACCCTTCTAACAACTTCTAGTAATACATTTAATATCTTACTAACAACTTTCAGTATTGCATTTAATATCCAACTAACAACAATCATGTTTCCGGTTATAATAGAAAATGTTTGTGCATCTTGTACGTGAAGAAATGGGGTGTTATCCTTAGCAGTTTTGATGCATAGCAAGGTGCTCTTACTCCCCAAATAAACCTACAGTACTCCACGGCAAAGAGTTTCTCTAACTCAACGATGACTCCTGGAGATGTTGTTTGAGTTTACGGAATTTACAATAAAAGTCTATATAGGATCTGTTTAGACAAGTTTCTATGTAAGCACTCCTAGGATAGAAATACCAAGAAAAAATAAAATGAATTTCTCCATAAACTAATTTGTAAAATTTATCATAATTTTTCTAAATTCTTAAAGTTAACTTGTGAAGAAGATCATTTCTTTTTTTTTTCTTCTTTTTTTTTCAGTCTGAAAGTGCTTATAGAAAAACTTATCCTAGCAGACTCTTCTTAGTATAGAATCTCAATAAAACAACTAACTGAATCCAAACAGCAATCAACCAAAAGCACGAAAATAGTTCTTTTCTAATTAAACAATTCAAATAGGGTTAAATATATTTTTGATCCCTTAACTTTCAATGGATTTTGGAATTAGTCTATTTCGAAACTTTGAACCAATTTAGTTTTTCATCTTTCGAAATACGTGGATTTAATTTTTTTAATCAAATTTTGTTAAGTTTATTTGACATTTCAAACGCGTTTCATAATAGTATTTGACTTAACATGAAAGCAAAAATGTGTTAAATAGTATAAACAAATCAAATACAATCCTGAAATGCATACGAAACATCAAATAAACCTAACAAAAATTGATTAAAAGAATTAAATCCAAAATCCACGTATTTCGAAAGATGAAGGACTAAATTGGTCCAAAATTTCGAAATGGACTAATTCCAAAATTCACTAAAAGTTAAGGGACCAAAAACATATTTATCCCATTCAAATAAAGATAAAATCCCGAACAAGATAAATTCTCCGAGAGAAAAAAATGGTTAACACAAATAATCCAAGATATCAAATAAAATAAGTACTTAAAAGGGTAAAAGTGCTAAACAAATAATAGAAACTAGTAAACCAATCTACATCATTCAATGACACCAAATATTAAGCTGTAAAGTGCAAAGATCATGATCCAAACCTGAGTTTCGAGAGATTTACACTTGTCTTGGTCATGCAGCAAAGCTTGAGACACTTCTAAAATTTCCTCTTCCTTCCTCTGTAATCTATAACAAAAAAGAAGGATAAGGCCCAATGAATAAAGTTCACAAAAGAAAGCAATATATGCAGTGAATGTTCTAAAATTAAAATATACCTTTCCTTCAACTCACGGTTCTCTTTTTTCAATTGCTCAAGTGTCAGTAAACCATTGTCAGATAGTGGTTGCTCGCCATTATTTACATCTTTTCCCTGCACTCAAACATCAACTCTTCTTGAAGAGACATCTTAAGACCAAAAACAAGAATTTCTAGTTAAAAAGCACTTTAGACTCTTAGTCATCTTCACCGTAACTCAGATTTTATAGGAACTTTTTCTCAATTAAATTATAAAAAAAAAAAAAAAACCCATTTTGGAATATTGATAGTATTGAACATAGTAAAATAAGAAATTGAAATATTTCATCTGCAATAGTATATTACGATTACGTTAGCCGCTTAGAGGTTAGAAACAAAACACTATAATGATCAGCAGATTGCATGATGTGTCATGATTACTGTTTAAAGAATTCTTGCAGAACGGTAACAAAATATCAGCTTATCGGTACCATAGTAATCTGGCTAATTGGCACAAGTTAAAGACCAATTATACAATATTTTTAATCTGCTAAAAACTATTAAACACCGTGTCTTTTACCAGATAGTTGGCACCTATGACCTCCATGCTCCCTCAAAAATAAGACAAGCTTTGTCGCATTGGACACTCACATATTCCATTTTTTTCTATTTTTCTTCATTTTTTTCATTCCTAAATACCGATAAAAGGTTTTACAGCACACTCAGTGTAGAAGCAATAAATTTCCAATTCCACTTTTTTCTAGGCCTTACATGTTAATAATTCAAGTTCTAATGCCTGCACATATTCTAGCTTAAAAAAGGAGAATGAAAACAAAGTGAAATAAAGGTGATGATATTCACTACCTTTATCTTGGATGCGGATGCCCGTGTGTACTGTGAGGCTTTTCTATTTGATGTAGTGCCTCCATTCTCATTTTCAAATGACTTCTCAGCGGCAGATGTCTTCTTTGTTCTTTTAGGCAAGAGATCCTCACTGAGATCATCATCAGAGGATGATTCCTCGGATGAACTTTGTATTATATGTTTAGGAGGAGAAACAGGAGATCGGCCATTAATAAATGCACTATCTTTTTCTGTTTGTTTTTGCATCCGTTTATTATTAAATGCACTCTCTCTTTCTGTTTCTTTTTGCATCCGTTTCTGATTTGGTTGTGAATGCAATTTGTCTGATGTCGATGGCGTTACCTTGCCATCCATGGTAGAATATTTCCTTTTTGATTGTGATGGTTCTGGAACATATTCAGGAGTTGTGTCTACAAAAGAAAAGATCCATTTGTAGAATACCATATGGTCATCCACAACATAATTTCAATCACCGAACGAGCAGAGCATAGCATCAAACAACAACAGCATGGCCTCAAATCATACCTTTATCACCAGAATCTCTTATTTGTATTTTATTTCGATTGGAAGCATAACCAATTTTGTGGCAGTTAGTGCCCCTAAATAAAATAGACAATAATAAATAAGTATACATAATTCATATTACTCACAAGCCATTATCATGAACAATAGTCCAATAAAGAATAAACAATTACCAGTATTTTTTCTGCATTTGTATCAATTTAGACTCCAGTCTTGATAAAACTAATGTGCGCTCAAAGCCTTGTTTATCATGAGCGGGTTCCACAAAATTGGCTTCCAGGACACCTGCAAATAGAAATGAACCTTATGTTAAATGAATACAATAGACTTGATAAAGGGAACTCAGAACTCAATGAACATAGAAAAGGTTCAACCAATGACCCCACGTCCTCCACTTCCAGCTGGATTCCAGATCCTCCAGAAAGGCTGACAATCAAGAAAACAACACGTAAAAATGGTGACAATGATTTTGGATACTGCAAACAAATAGAACAACTCCACCAAGTGGCAAAGTCCATATTGATTGTTTTATCATCATGGAAACCCTTATGACTGTTAGAAAGGACGGACATCTAGAGTGCTTCACTTGATATGAAAGTTCCACAGACAATAATTTAATTTAATTCAAAAGAAACTCCTTACAACAAGGTCAATTTCAGCACAGATAAAGCAAGATTATTTTCAGAACAATACCCAATAAACGCATCAAATTATTAAACCTCAATAGCCAGGGGATAAATTGCATACTTTCTCCTTTCTGTTAGAGGATACCATTTCTTAGCTACTGTTGCTATTCATAGCTTACTGTTGGCTATTCCCTTACTGGTTATTAAATTAGCAAGGAGTTATAAATATCTCCTTTTAGCTTGCACAGAAGCTATGCATAGCAGATGTAAAAAAACACAGATCGCTGTGTACGTTTATATCAGAATCCACACGTTCTAATCTCTCTGAAATTCTCTAATAACTTCTAAGAATTTCTAAGAATGAAACAAGCAAGACTAAGGGTGACATTAGGCAAATAAATAATAACAATTATGACTTTCTGATTTGTTCATCATAACAAACCCTACCTTAATGAGACGATTCTTATGATAGACATTAAAACCCGAGACATCAACATGGTGAACTGCATCCTTGACAAATCCAATAGTAACAACAGCAACCATCTGTCACAAGATCTAGATGAAATCAGATTTCTGTACAAGTTGGGAATACAAAACACAAAGACATTACATATGAGTCCTTTGGAAGAAGCCCATCAACTCCAGCTTGAGGCTTGTAGGTCACCTCCTGAGACATCATCATATCATTCACTATGTTGTGATGCAAAATATCTTCCCCGCGAAGAATAATTCGGAAGCCAGAAGGAAGCCTCAGATATAAAATTGAAGCATAACTCTGGATACACAACAAAATGCAATATAATTGGCTGAGCAAGTGGCCTTGCAGAATATACATGATCAATTATTATATGAAAAAGTTGATTATGTGGCAATCTTTTATTTTATTTCTTATTTCTCTCATACCTTTTACTCTTAAACCAAACACTTCATTTCCACTTCATTTCACAGTTATTCACATTCACTATTTCAAACTAATTTCTTTCCTTTCTACCAAATACACCCTAAATTCTATATAAAATATTACACTACGTATTAAATACACAGTGGAGCCGCAATACCATGCAGAAAGCAGCCAAATCTGCTTTTTTTCTACACAAATATTAGTAGTAATAATAATCATCTTCATTTACCCTTAGTGAATGCCGATAGGTCAAAAAATGTCGAGAATTGGGAAACTCTTTAGCCATCTGTATGTTTTTCTCATCTCGATTAACACCTCTAATTTGGATATCCTGACACAAAACCATAAACGTATCAAAATTTCTATGATATTTGCTCATACAAAGAATTTTTGATGAGGGAGGATGACAATCTTCAGTTATCAAGCATACATGTGGATCAGCATCGAAATCAAGTTCCAGTTGACCTTGGTCATCTTCCCAAAGATTGTATATAATTACTCGTGTACCATGATCTTTCACCAAGTTGAACTAAAAATTAAGACAATAACAGTTTATCAACAATATAGACATGAAACCATGATTCATAGAATTAAGATATTAGCACCAAGAAGAGCAGACGCTATGTAAGAAAAGTAAAATATCAGATTAATACTCTTTTCAAACAATAAGGGATTACCTGACGAAGAAGATCAGCCTCATCAGAAAATGGTGACCACTGTACCATTGTTTCAACATTTTTATTCCAATCATCCAGAGTAGTTCGTATTATCTTATTCCATTGCCGTCCTCTTCTTTCATAGTCCAACTTTAGTTTCAGTAATCAATAGTTAGATGCATAATTAGAAGAACATATTTAAACAATCAAATTAAATAATTCATCCAGTCCACAAACATATCAACCATATCCCATACTGTGCAGTCCACGAATTATGTTTTCAAACCCCAATTCATCCCAAAATGTCTAATTTCAGTCCACAAACATCCTGACCCATCCCATGCTTTCCAATCCATGAATATAGTGGTCCTCACAGCAGAAAATTCAGATAATCATTGCAAGATTGAGACAATAATGAAGGTTAAAGATGCAATGTATATTGAGACCACGGGAATTCATCAATCTTCAAGCACACAAATTATATCACTATCAGAGAATTCCAATATACAGTATAAACTCCTGTTATACAACACCACGAAAGAGGCTTTTGTGTCTCATAGGAGAATATGTAAGACAAAAAATCAATATAAATATTTTAGTTTCACTCGTAATAATAATATATACTCAAAAAAAAAAACTAAAATCTACAAGTAAAGAAAACAAATTACCATGGGTACTACAATGTCTTCCTTTCCCGTACTCCTCAAAAATGTGTAAGACAGCAAACCTATGCTTTGAGTAGAGCTAATAAAACATCCAAATCACCCCATTAGATATATAAGCAAGTCACGAAAAACAATAAATTTATAAGAACAATAATTATTGTAGTTTTATTATTATCATTTAGTTAACTCTATTATGTTATGTATGTCTTACATAAACAAAAAAAAAAAAGTTGTTGGACTAAAACTGAAGCACAACATTCTGAAGTGTCAAGAGGAGAAAAAAGACAAAAACCCTAATATGACCCAACCTACAATGTATGAAATAGACAATAGAAAGCATATGGGAGAGTAGTTGAGGTCGCAAAGGCTGTCCAGGACAAAACAAATGAGAACATCGCTACATAACAGAGCTGGGAAAACATCAACAAAGATATGTTCATGTGATACGACAACATGACGTCAACCCAAACAGAATTATCACCTGGATGCATTGTGCATAAACCATGACGCGGAAACAAACACATCAAATGTCATTTTTGACTTCCTTTTTTTTCTAATGTCAACCTGAGCAGAATTTTATGGTTTTCGTGTGATTTTGAAAACCATGATAGCAGGCAGTAGACATGGTGACAGTAGTAGACCAGGTAATGCTAAATATATATTTATTCCTCCGGAACAAAATCATTGAACTCCAACAAACAAGGAACACTTCATATGGGTATGTTTTAGGCTGCATCAAGACGTCATACAGAAACCTCATCAACTAAAATTCACAAATGATACAAGATAAGATTGTTTAGCTTTTCAATGTGATAAAAGAAAATAATATCACTCAACTGCAATAGCAAGATAACCTTACATTGAATAGTTCTTTTTTAATGTGATAAATGAAGAACTACCTCACATAATTTTTTATAAGGAAAATATTATTACATATATACAATAGCAAGATAACCTTACATTCAACAGCTATTATAAATTTGGTAAAAAGTAATAATACATAATTGTGCATGAAAACAAGCATTATAAATCCAACAAATCCTTAATCATAACCAGATTGCCTCACAGCAAGTTCCCCTTATATGCAAACATATCTCAAACTAGGAAAGAAATTTGAATGAAGCAACAAGAGAGCTAAACAAACCTTGTCCCATCTTTCCCTGGAAAACGGGAGAAAACAATTACATCAGCCCCTAGCCTCATGGTACTTGTTTTAAAGCCATTTCCATCTATCACATGAACACAATAGATAAGCATACTCTTTTTGACAAGTTTATTCAACAAGATGTACATTCTACCCTGAGTAAAGGTTTACATTGTCCAATTGTGTTCGCTATTTTGCTTTTCACAGAATACCCCAGTGACATACATTGACGCATTTTATCAGGGTCCATCCCACCACCATTATCTGAAATAAAAATTAAAGATCAAACATTTTAGATTTTTGATAACAAAAAGAAAACAAGAGTGCTAAAAAGAGAGAGCGTATAGCACTTCTATTGTGATTCTACTAATAAGACAAAATCAAATTTCTAAACCTTTTTCATGTATTCCTCTTATGTCAAATAATAAATTTTACTTTTCAGTGGAGATGGCAAATCGGGTTATGTTACTTCTAACAGCTGAACACGTTTGGTAGCATCAAATTAACTTATTTTCATTATCTCTTGTATATACAGTAACCCATCAGGACTCGTTTTTTTGGTTGTGAACTTGTTGATGTAAATGCCCAATGGACCAGTTTGGAGTGGTTTATGGTTGAAAGTTTAAAAATTTTAAAGAACTACTCATCAGGACTCTTTTTTTTCAAATTTTGAAATAAACTCACTTTGAAAACTACTTATCATGTCAATTAGTTGAAGGGTGTTTGTGTGTGGTGGTGGTAAAGGCTGTCAAACTCAAGTTAACTCTTTAAACTCTAACGTGCTCACTATCATAGGTAGTGGAAACGATTTAAATCTCTATCAAACTCTTTAAACTCATGTAAACTTTCAAGTCAAGTAGTGAGTCAATGTGTTTGAAATCATATAAAACCAGTATATAAGACAAGGTTTTTACTTTATTTTTGCTATATCTAAAGACAATATGCTATCACTCACAAATGTTACCACAATAGGCTCTTATAAGATCTTAAAAAGTGGATTAAATCCTAATTCAACACTACAACCTCGCTTGTAATATAAGGGTTGCTACTTTTCCTTATTATGAAGTTGAAAAGGGTTTTCTTCTATTTTTTTTATTTGGTTGGTCAACCTTTGAGTCACCCTTTCATAACCTTTTTTTTTTTAAGTTAGTCAATTACACCCAACCTAGACATACCTAGGGTTGCTTGAATTTTTTGAAAATGGGTTGAACTCATTTTGTCACAATGTAAAAAGGTGCAGTGGTATTTGTACCTGGGATATCAACTTAAAGAAATAAAGAGACTATTGATGAAATAGTGGTAAGCTTAAATATTTAAAGGAATAACAATAATAATGTATTATCTAAATAACCAATCCAATTTTAGCATACACTTGTTTAAGACAAGTGGGGTAAAGTTGTATGCAAGAATTTCAGAACAGAACAAAACAGAAATATAAGTTAAGACTTGCTTTCTTCATGGAGGAATAAAAGCCACATATTCTACGAAATTTTACAGGATACTCTTTCACACCCTACGTCCTTCTGTTTTACTACCAAAATCAATCATCGTAGCTAAGAATATGCTCCATTTTTCCTTTCATATATCTTTTGAGTAAACATTTTATGGATGAAATACCTTCGATCAGCAACATCCTGGAGCCATCTTTCTTATTTATAAGCATATCTACATTAACATATGTCGCCCCATTACAAACCTGAACTCAAATTCAAGAAGTAAGGCAGGGCAATAATCACAAGCGTTGCTTTATTAAAAGGATGACAAGAAACACATACCTCATCCAATGAATTGTCCAAAAGCTCAGCAAAAGCTACAGAAACGTAAGATAGCTAATATAAGTATGCTACATAACAATAAACCTCCAAGGATTAGGGGAAGGAAAACAAAACTATATCTAATATCACAAATAATGATTAACCAATAATACAAATTTGCCCATTTCCCACTTTACCTCCAAGAGCCCACTTGTGGCTTGTGGCATTAGAGTGTAAAAACTTGGGGTGAACTCTGACATGATCCATACCAACTGCAGATTTTAGAAGAAATATCAGGTTCCGATTGCATTGTCAACAACACAGGCTGCTCTAGAGAACTTCAGTTTTGTGTCAGCTAGACACAAAAAAGAAAACAAAAAAAAGGGCAAAAAAACATCTATAACAATGAATTTTGTTGTTGCACAACAAAGGTGGTTCAAAAAAGGTTGCTTGTTGAACCTTGATTAAACCATCGTGTCCAAATCAATGAATGACTATCAAAACTTAACAAGCTTGCTAGAATGATCCCTGATCAATTAAGTCCCAACATATTAATCAAGAGAATCATATTACATACTTAATACTTATGGCTACACATATTTCAACCTCAAAAGCATGTAGAAGTGGATAGTATGATGACTACTAGACAAAGATTATGCGTACAAAATAAATATTTTCAAATACAAGTGCAAAACTAAAGACTAAATCATCATTAATAACACTTGAAAGAATTAATAAGAAAGAAAATTTTATTCAATTGATTCATTTGAAACAGTACATCAACTTCTATATATAGAGAACTCAAACCCTAAAGTAATAATTACATGAGATCTCTAGCACCTTCTAATAACTTTTAACAACTCCTAACAACTTCTAGTAATACATTTAATATCCTACCAACAACTTTCAGTATTGCATTTAATATCCAGTTAACAACACTCTCTCTCAAGCTGGTGAATGGATATCTATCATTCTCAGCTTGCATGTGAGATCATGAAATCGCTCAGTGGGAAGACCTTTTGTAAATAGATCTACTAACTGAAGTCCAGATGGGATGTAGGAGTAATAAGGCCACTATCCAGTTTCTCTTTAATAAAGTGTCAATCTATCTCTATATGTTTGATCCGATCATGCTGAAATGGATTGTGAGCAATGCTAATAGCTTACTTCTTATCACAATAAAGAATCATTGGTTCTTTACATGCCACTTTAAAATCATTTACAATAATTCTCATCCATAACAATTCACATACCCCTTGTGTCATAGTTCATAATTCAGCCTTTGCACTCACTAGACCTTGCAAAAACATTTTGTTTCTTAAATTAAGCTTAAAGTTCGACTTTGACTTTATAAGATATACATCTTTTAGTCATTAACTATTTAATTTAGTATTGGATATACTGACATTCAAAGATTCATCCCCAATTGCATTTTTTTTGTGGACGGTATAGTTTTGATGTCAGATGAAAAGATTAACTCTAAACTTGAATTTTGGCAAATGGTTTTCATCACTAGAGTAAGAGTAGGCAAAAACAATAAGTTAAATAAGAGTCAGTTTTACGCCAAAAGTTTCTAAATTTGTATATTTGGGTTCGACAGAAATTTATGAAATAGTATACCTTGCCTGACATCTAAAAGGCATTCTAAGAATCTGTTAATCATTTTAATTCTAAACCTTTCGTGTTGGAAACATCAAGTATGTGGTCAATTGCTTACAGTTTGGAGTAACCATAATTAGAAACTAGTGGAGAAACAGGTATTGTGTATAGCCATTGTTTTTCTTTACATAGTTGGTGTGATTTTCTATTCAATAACTGGCAGGAGTTGTGGTAGAATATCAATGGAATGGCTCGCACCGGAAGTTAAAGAATAAAGAATTGAAAATAAGAAAAACAAATAAAAACATTATTTTTTTACCGCGGTTAGTTACAGATTAAAGGCCAGAAAACAAGAAAATAAAACATAAAATAACCTGAAACACAACAATTCCCAGAATAAGCAATAAGTAACCGTTCCATATAAGATATACAAACACAAAAAGCAGTTACCTATAAGATAGACAAAGATAAAAAAAAACAGTTCCATATAAGATAGACAAAAATAAAAAACACCTGTTGAAGATCCAGAACCACCGCAGACAGCTCCATCGTAATCCCCAGCCTTCCAGAACTGCTTGCAGCTATTCACTCCCGGTCCCGAATAGTCCTTGGACAGCGACGCCGAAATAGAAGCCCACTCCGGCGCCGGCAATGCCAGTAGAGATGCCGGTGGAGAGGCTGGTGCCGGAGGGAGAGGGCTGAGGAATCCAACCGGCAAAACCGCTCCGGAGTCAGTCTTTGGCTTCTTAGAAGGACTTCCTCCGTCCTGCAGTGCACTGGCGACTACATCGTCCAAATCAATGTCGCTTTCGGAATCGCTATCGCTACTGCTGAGTTCGATGACCGAGTCCGGAGGAGGCACTGAAACAGCACCGGTTCGCGGTTTCCTCTGAGTTACAGTTGGAGTCTCCGAGACTTCCTCCTTCACGCAAACATCCATTCCGCGCTTAAACGGAGGAAGAAGAAACAGAAGTTTCAAAAGATTTAGTAATAAGAAAAAATATATGAACTATAACAAGAAAGAAAAATGAGAGAAAATTATTGGACAGATTTGAAAATTGGAGATTATGGTGCAAAAAGGGTTGAGGAAAATCTTTGAGTAAAAAGATGATTTGTCTCTCTCTTGTAGAGGTTAAAGAGGAGGAGAAAAATAGGGAACTAGGTGCTTGATCCTTGGGAGGAAATTCTGGTGCACCAACTCCCCAGTTTCTTTTTTTAAAATACATGTTACCAAGTCACCAAGCCCCAACACTATTTTCTTTATTTATTTATTTTTAAAAGATTAAAAAGATATAATTTTTAAAATAGATTAAATTAGATTTGCACAAAACTTTTTAATCAAACCTATCTATATACTGAATAATTCATATACTACGAGAAACATACAGTGGATTTGTGTTCATAATTTTTATAATAAAAAATTGTAAAATTATTGTTATAATTATAAAAACAAATTAAAAAGTTTTATAATTTTTTATTATAAAATAAATACATATAAATAACTTCTATAATTTTATTGTTTATATTTTTTTATTTAACAAATAAATTTGATAAAATAGTTATTTTAATTAAAAAAAAGTTACTTAAAGGTGAATTAAGAAAATATTTATAACAAAAGAAATAATTCTTATAATATAAAAATTAAAATTAACGACATATTTTATAAATAATTATAAAGATATAATGCTTTCTTTTTATGAAGGATTTAAAATATTTTATTGTAAAATATATTTTTTCCTTGAGGAAAAACTTTAAAATTTAAAAGATTATTTAAATTATTTAAATTCTATCTTCAAAAAGGTAAACTTTTGAAATAATTCTGTATATTTTTAATTGATTTTTGCTGGAGTCTAGTATGATTAAGTTTTTAGGATAACTATTCATGCATTGACAGGAATTATATTTTTTTTATATTGATAAAGTTATTTTGTAATTGAAATTGTAAAAAATAACTTCTTTTACCATTATTACTTTTTGTCTAGTATTAGTTATAATTTTCTGGACTAATATATTAAAAAGAAGATGAGATTTTTATTGATATTTGAATTTTTTTTATCATCAAAATAAATCTTATATTTTTATCAAGTTCTTTTAATGTTAAATGATAAAAATTATTAGCCATATTAACTTACATTTGTTATCAATATAAATTTTTAAAAAATTAATTTATATCAAGATAAGAAAAAACTTTTGATCATTAATATTAACAAATAATAATCATGATTAACGCTTAATCAAATAGTAAATATAGAACAAGTTTATATTAAAGCTTTCCTCGTATATTTTAATAAAAAGGGACATATTAAAGAAGAAGGAAAAAAAGTTTAAAAGTTTAAGTTTGAATGAGTTGAAGAAAGAAGGGAAAAGTAAGAGGTAAGATGCCAAAACAAGTTGGACAGTCTTAACCTAAATAGTTTCTGGTCCATCGAAATTGGGTTGGGTTCAGTTAACCCACAATATGGAAGCAGGATAAAACATATAACTTGTCCCGCAATACGACAGGTTAGCCCGCCATGATTTATTTTTTACTAATGTGGCCCAATTTGAGTTTTTTTTTTTGTAAATGCAGCTCAGTTTGTCACATGCTTGCTTTTTAAACTTATAAGTTGACAAATACCAATTGATAAACACATTGAGTAAAGTAACCTTGACAAAAAAAAAGGTAACATAATCAACAATATGGAAATGAATCAAAACAAAATTGCAAATCAACAATGTGGAAATGGATCAAAACAAAATTGCAAATCAACAAAAACACCAAATGACTCAACATAATTAGTCCCAAAACAATCACTACAAAAATAGGGGACATTGTAACGCAAGATAGGACAACATCCCAAAATTAAGGTTTACAGAATAACAAAATCAAATGGAACTATTCGTGGTGGTCGTCGCTCTCCCTCATCTGACCGTGGTGTCGCATTGGTGACTTGCGTCGTGTTGTTGACTCGAGTCGCGCTCACCCTTCACTTTAATTGGTGGTTGTGTGAGTGAACGAGTTCATGGTAGTAGGAGGGAATGAAGAGCCTTGTTTTCTTTTACTGAGGTGATGGTGGCATCAGATGAGAGATACATAAAGAGTAAAGAGTCTAAGAAGATAATAAATGAGAGTGTGTTGTACTGTATAGCAAAGCACAAGTTTATTTTTTTTTAACAAAACGGGCCATGGGCTGCCCTAACAGGTTGACAGGTTAGGGCGGACCGAGTTGATACAAGTTTGCGACTTGATTTTTCTATCTTGGTCTGACTTTTTTGGGCGGGAGGATCCGCTGGTCTGACCTATTTTGCCATGCCTAGTAAGAGGTAGGGGGCTTTTTTTCTTTCTTTTTCTTGTCTTTTTGTTTGTATGTGTGTATAATGAGTTGAGTTAAATTGTGGTTATTTTTTATTTGATTATTATCTTTTGAAGTCTAAAGGAATATTTTTATCATGATTTTATGAGTTTCATGGGTACGAGATAATTGTTGACATGTTTGTGTGTGTTGTGACTCGACGAAAGGTAATGAAGTGTAATCATCTCTACTTGTATGAAGGGTGAACTTTGTCAGGACTCTTTAGGAGAGTGATCTAAAGTGACATTTATGTACTTTGTCGAGAATCTCTCAAGGTAAGCTGTGTGCAAGAGTTATAACTTAATTTCCTGATGCTGAGATCACTAGTGATTGTGTTGTTGTATGAGACACTAGGTTTAGGTGTTGTGTGTATTTGTATGATATGTTGTTTAAATTTTATGTTTTTTATTGAAAAATTAAACTTATAATGCGATGAAAACTATTGTTATTGTTTATGTTAGCTCACCCTTCTACTTTTTACAATTGTGGGTTTCCACCTGCGTATAAACCTTGAGTTTCCACCTATGTATAAACGTTGAGGAAGATGCATAATACTGGAGAGATTGTGGTTGATATAAGAAGATATTTGTAACGATCTATTAGTCTTATGTTTTTTTCTTCTCAATAATAAAGTTAATTTGTAAAATGTTTGTAAAAAGAAAAATTGTTTGTTAGATTTTCAATAAAATATGAATAAATTCTTATTTTAAATTATGTAATTTATGTTAATGATAGGTTTTAGGAAGAAAAACTACGGGTTTTACTTTTAACAATCACACTTCCCCTTTCTTTCTTTTATTAACACCGTCTTTTATTATTTCTCTCCATCCACACTTTATCCATTTAATTCTTTTACCCATCATTTTAAGTTATTTTTCCCCCATTCACTTTCTCTACCTATCACTTTTAATTATTTTTTTCCTCTGGCATTTCTCATTTAATTTTTTTTCACCAATATTTTTAATTATCTTTCTTCACCGATAATTTTTAATTATTTATTCTCCTCCCACTTTCTCCATCTAATTTTTTTTTCATCCATTATTTTTTATTATTTTTGTCCACTCACTCTCTTCGTCTAATTTCTCCACCCTCATTTTTAATTGTTTTTCTCCACACATCCATCCAATTTCTCTACCATCTTTTTTAATTAACTTTATCCACCCACTCTCTGTATTTAATTCCACCACCCACCAATTTTAATTTTCTCCACCCTCCATCTAATTTCTTCAGTCAATATTTTTCTCAATCCACTTTTTGGTTTATTTTAATTTGGTCCTAATATTTTTTGTTGGTTCAATTTAATATTCCAATTATTTTAAAGGATTCACTTTGGTCATTTTCGTTAAGTTGGAATTAACACAGTGTCCGTACAGGACACATGTTAAGTCACGGAATTTTTAAATTTTTAATTTTTTTTTTTAAATTTATAATCTGTCACGTGTCAGTTTACTGTCATGTTACGTAGCAGTTTACAGTCATGACACGTTACAATGGTAAAAATTGTTTTCAATTTAGTCCTCTATTATACTTTTTAGTTCAATTTAGTACCTCAATTCTTTAAAATGATTTAATTTTGTCTTTTCCAATTTGATACCAAATTAGTAAATAAGTTTAATTATAATTTATATACACATATTAACATAATTATTTTGAATTTATACATCAAATCATTACACTTAAATATTCAAATTATTTTATTTTTATTAATATAAAAAATTTAAAGTATAAAAAATTATAAAGATAAAAATATAAAAAATTAAAAAATTAAAAAATAATAATTATATTTACATAATATTCGGACGTCACAAAATACATGATAAATAGATTCTAAACTTAAAAAATTAAAAAATTTCAAGATAATAAATTAGTTAAGAAAGTAATCATTGACTTGCATGATTACTTAACTCCGAACTTAAAGAAAAAAGTATTTTATGGCTTGTAAAACAAGCCATCTATAGCAGAACAGTATGATATGAATATATATATATATATATATATATATATATATATATATATATATATATAT
>Ga0209589_1002872_pt1 | contig 30058 bp, 23 predicted proteins | sample CowpeawhiteBW_FD_187525 | JGI IMG/M metagenome (GOLD analysis project Ga0209589, IMG submission 187525) | Root nodule microbial communities of legume samples collected from California USA - Cow pea white BW (SPAdes) (version 2) | ecosystem: Host-associated > Plants > Roots > Nodule | place: USA...
TTTAGGTGATGTGCTTTCTGGAAGAATAATTTGATTTAGGTTTAGGGTATTGGGTAGATTCTTTAATTCTTCGTGCACCCCCATAACTTAATTCACACACCTATGCAAATATGTTTTATAATTGGACGATTTGTTTTTATTTTCTTTACTTGATGCACTCCAAAATGTAATAACCCCACACCCGGTACATTTAGTTTTATTTCACCTTATGTACCCGCGTTTTCACTTAGCACACACCCTACTCTTTAATTTCCTTTTTTAGGCTAGGATGTGTTTATGATGAGTTCAAATGTTTGCCCTCATTTAATATTTAAATTTGGGGATTTAATTGAATTTTCTGTGCTTAAAGATTGATTTAATTAGGATTTGTGATTATTGGATTTATTGAGTAAGTTTGGTAAAAGTGGCGTAAAAATTGATTTTAGTTGCATAAAATATTATTGGATATTCTAACGTTTGTTAATGCAGCTAGAATTTATTTTTGGTCATTAATAGTGTGGATTTAAAATATTCAAAGTTACAAAATAAGTCCAAAATCAGAAAATTCTGGAAAAGAATAAATCAGAAGCTAAATGCACCCCAGATTTTATTTGCACACTCCTTCTAAAGTGGACCACCAAAAACCTGTTCTGCACCCCCATTTTTCACTAAGTTGCACCCCTCCTACCACTTAAACTCCACTCAACCAGATCATGCCATGTGGCAATCCCCACTTTTTAAAATTAGCCAACTAGAACAAGCCACGTGTCATAATCCTCCACTCACCAAATTGACCACTCAGATCTTGCCACGTCATCATCTCCTCCATCTTAGTCATGAAACCCTAACCCTAATTTTCTTCTCTCCTAACCCTAAATAAGAGAGGCAGAATTGGAAATTGGACAGAAATTAAGTTGCTAATTAATTAAATAAAAATAAAAGATTTTAGCAACTGACAGATAAAGCCCAAAGTCCAGTTAAAGCCTATATAAAGAGACTTAAGGGAGCAGAAGACTGACACAACTTAGACACTTAGAACTCTCTGGTTTTGGCAGATACCGTCTCCACCACATCTCTCATTCTCTCTTTTATTTTTCTTTCCTTCATATCATCATGTATTCCATCAAAGCCATGGAGGGCTAAGCTTTTAGGGTTGATTCCACTGTAATTTCTTAAATGGATTCTGAGGTTAGATGAATTTATGTGTTTGTTATTTTGATTATTGTTGTGGTTTTTGTTTATCTATGTCCTTTGCTTCTTAATCGAATAGAAAATAATGATTTTAAATCTACATGCATGCTAATCATATGAGTTAAAAGGTTTTTAAATTAAATTGAGACTTTACTTTGATTTTATTTAGAAACTTTCATTTGATTAAATAAGTTTTTGCCAATAATTGAGACTTTACTTTGATTAGTGGTAATTACTTTAACTAAAATTAGTCAAGACTTTACTTTGATTAATTAAGTTTTCTATTTGGTGAAGAAACAAAGGAATAAACATGATTAGGCATAGTAAAATTAATTGAGACTGTACTTTGATTGAATTTACTATGGACAATCTAACAATTCTCATTTTTAATTGAGACTTTACTTTGATTAAAAATGAGAATGCCAACAAATGAATTGAGTCTTTACATTGATTGATTTGTAAATCAACAACAATAATTAATTTAACAATAATCTCTAGATAACCAATGAAGAATCTTATTTAGAAAAAGCAGTGGAATCGACCTATTTACTATTACTGTGTTTACAATCTTCCGTGTCATTTTCTTTGCATATCAAAACCCCCTATTTTTATAATTGCTAGTTTTATTTGCATTTTTAAGAATCAAATATTTGAGATCAATTTCGTATTCGTTGTGAGACAACTCAGGGTTATCTTAACCCTAACTATTTTGTTCACTACTAACTGGCAATACTGAAGTTGCTAAAGTAGTGGTAATTTGATCGCCTAACGACAACGATATCAATAAGTAAGGAATCACCTTATCAGCATTGTTCAATATGTATAGATATGCTTGTTGTTGACACGAGCAAGCTTGAAGCAAAGATTTGACAAAGCCATGTGCATGAAGATCATATGTGGTTGATGAAGATTGAAGAAGATCCACTTGAAGATTATCTTTCAATTATATTAATTTTGTAATTGATGTGCTAAATGTAATGATTACATGTTATATCATGTTGGTAGGCTATATGACATAGGTTAGATATCTTGTTAATCTTAGTGATGCATCCACCCCAAGGCTTATAGCTTGGGCCAACGCCTAGGCCCAAATCATGCTCAAGGCCAAAATCTAGGCCCAAATCATTCTCAAGGCCCAATCCATGGCCCACATGCTCCTAAAGATCAAAGTCCAATAACAAGAGGCATGCTTGAAAGGATCCAAATGGGCTTGTTTCAACAGGATCAAATTCATCATGGGCTTCATATGTTGTTCCTATGGGCTAAAGAATACATCCTAATATGAGAGCACACATGATTGGAACATTAGAATAGATTTTATTTTGGGCCACATGTTAGGCCATGTTCTAGAATAAAAATACTAAAGTACTTTGTTGTTTAGTCTTCAAATTGGGCTAATGCAAGCCCAATTAAACCTTTTGCCCAAGAATATGCTTAGAGGCACGCCTTGGTGCACCTTTGTGCATGCAAGGAGAGTGTGATTGCCACATGAAACTAGATCCCTTCCTCTTTTGCATCACATGACCCGCCTTTGTGCTTTTTCTCTAAGCTACATCTCGATTTCATTTCATGTTACATTTCTCATTTCATTTGGCCATACATGATTCCTATAAATGGGGCCATTCTATTGTTGTATTTGGTTACTTTGGATTGGTAATAGACTAAGTGTTGAGAGTACTCCACCTATTGCCTCTAGAGTCACTTTGCTAAACTAGTTTCTACCAAGAACTCCTCTAGCCTCCTTCCTTAGAATAGATTTCTCTTATAGGTTTCCTCTCCATTTCACCTTCATTGCTTCAAGAGCCTCCAAGCTTGAATGCACTCCTCCATTTCCGCTGCAGCCATGGACCTTCTCCTCTTCATTTTCGTGTTACAAGGTCCATCAAGTGGTATCTAGAGCCATTCAAGCCATTGTTCATCATTTGTGTTGGTTTGAGTAAGGTTTCCTTCCATATCTTTTGTTTTTCTTGTGATTTTCGTCTTGTTCATCTCTTTTTTTGTTCTTTCTTCAAGTTTCCTTCATGGCTACTCCTTGCATCAAATTGTAGTACTCCTTGCTTCAATGGTGAATATGTGATTTTAGGTTCTATTTTTTTTTTTGTTTCCAACACTTGTTCTTTGATTCCTTATTGTTTTTCTTCATTTTAATTGGTGCATCTTTTAATTTTTAGTTCATTATGTTGTGTTTGATGAGAACCAAGTCCTACATCACACATTTGAGCTATAGATTCAAGTGATGTTTGTGGGTATGTAAGGCAAATGTCTCACTATTTTTATTCCTTTTCACCGATTGTATTATGCTTTTGAGTGTCTTTGATGATCTTCTATGATTCATACTTGATTCTAGATCATAATCAAGTTCATTCATCTTGAAATTCATAGAACATCTGCATATTTCCGTGAGCAACTCTACTCTTGTCTGTTTTTCAATTTTCAGTACACGCACACCTACTGTTTGTGATTTATCTTGAACAAATGGCTCGATCAAATTTTTTTTATGATTTTTGCCTCTTAAAATTAAGAGATAGAGAAAAAAAAACTAATCACTAAAAAATGTTGAGCACAAAAATATGAATAATCTGTGAAGTTGAGGCATCAATCAGCGTTTTCTAGACTGCCAGTTTCGGGAAAAACCATTTTCAGTGTTGTTTTGTGTGTGTTTTGTTGTGTTTTAAGTGCTCTTATTTGTTATAATTGATTGCTTAATTTTGTACTCCATATTGCTTTGAGTTTTCCTTCAATAGAAGTGAATTTTATTCCCTAAATTTGGCACAAATTTTGTTGTGTTTTACTTTTTTATTTTTCAGCTTTCTTCTTCAATTCTAGTGTTATTCGAGGTTCATTTTGATTGTGCTAGCCTATATTTCTCGCCTTAATTTCTTGCTTGTCATTTCTTGGCTCTCCTTTTAGTCATGTTTTATTTGACTTCCATTTGGTTTAGCTTCCTTAATTATCTTTTCTTGCTTTCTTTCTTGGCTTAATTCAAGTTTGTTGGCCTTATGCTTTCTATGGTATTGTGGGGAATAAAATCTATGAATGATTTTTATTCTAGTGGTAGCATTTTAGGAGGTGGAGTTTAAGGTAGATATTAGTTTACTTGATTCTTGAGTGCTTCCTCTTTTTGCTTCCAAATACTGTGAGTTTTGAGCCATATTTCCTTGTGAGTATAAGTGCTAACATTTTGATTGGCATAGTTTTTCTTTGTTGTTTTTTGGTGCAGGTTTTGGTGGTTGTTTTGCCTCCAACCGTGAATATATTGTTGTTGTTTTGCCCTTCGATTTGGTGGTCTCAAGGTGCTTTACAAGTGCCTTAATTGGTGGTGAACTTTGTGCATTAAAGAGGAGGCTACAAGCCAAGCTTTTGGCTCTCGGATTGTGCATTTTGGCAACACATTGGCAGCACCTTTTGGACATTTAATTGCTTCTTGTTTAGCTTTCTTTTGTTCTTCATTTTGTATCTTTTGGACACCATATTTGGTACCTTTGTGAAGCTCCCTTTGTTTGTGAAAATTGTTTCTTTTGGAATCACAATTTGACACATTAAGTGGTATCAGGTGGCTTCATTTTGAGTACCAAATTAGTGCACCAAAGTTTCTTTAAAAGTTGTTCCTTGTAATTTTGGCCTACTTAGGTGTCTTGGGGAACCACAAGGTGTTCAATATCATCTCCTAAGTAGAACCTTTTTCCCATATAGTGCAAACATTTTTAGTGGTAAGTGTGTTGAAAGTTTCAAGTGCTTTCTCACCTTGCCTTAGGCCGCATAGTTTATATTCATGTTTTCCCGTTGCATAGTGGCTTGATTTATGAGACCAAAGTCTCTAAAATTTTGCCAATTAGGGGTCCGTTTTAGTGTTAATCTTTTACTTTCTTTGAGTCTTGTTAGTTTGATTTGTGTTTAGTGACTCAAGTGATTCTATCTACTTATTACTTGAACATTTGTGTGAACTTTGAGTACTTTTGTAAGTGTAACCTTGGCAAGAATTAGCCTTGGTACTTAAGAAGTTCGTGAGACTCACCTCGCTTACCTTGAGGTACACTTGTGCTAGTCCTCTTATTTCATCCTTTTATTCAAGTTCTTAAGTTCATTCAATCACCATGAGTACAAGAAGGGTCAATCATTCTAGTGCCCAAAGGTCACTTGTCTCTTCCTTTAGAAATTTCCCCTAATTTTTTTAAGAAAATTTCTTTTTCAAAATTGTTACCAAGATGAGTGTGTATCCCTATTCTACTTTGCATGATAATTTTTGGGATCAAAATAGTTTGCATTCTAAATATAGTGAGCATTATTTCCTTCATAGAGCTATGCATGATATTCCCCAGTTTGGTAGCAAAGTTGACCCAATGTCATACTTAGCTTGGGAGAAAAGGATTGAAAAATTGTATCCATTCATTATTGTATAGTTGATTTGTGCACTTCTAGGTTTATAAAACACATGAATCTAAGTGGTGGCATTCAAGACAGAATCTAGTTCACATTGGTAGAAAATATGCCATTCGAAATTGGGATGATTTGAGGGCTTGCATGAGGTTACAATTTGTTCCAACTAATTTTGAGAGAACTCAAGCACTCAAATGTGAGTTGAGAGAACTCGTGGAGTGAGGTCTGAATTTCATTGACATTGAGCCGCAATTCTTTTGTCGTGTAGCTAAGTATAAAAAGCGACGTGACATACTCTTGTGGGAGAAAAGAGAAAGAACATTCCAAAAACAAAGAGAGCAAGAGGAAAGAGAAAAATATGAGAAAGAAATGAGGGACAAAGAAGAACGAAAGATAGAGGAGTTGAGAAAAGAGAAGGAGGAAAAAAAAACAAAAGAATATGAAGAAAAATAGAGAGTAAGACAAGAAGAAGAGTTAACCAGAAAAGAGGTAGAGATTGAGAGAAAAGAAAGGAAGGAGATCGTGCTTAGGGAAGTAGAGATACAACATTCCATTCTTCTTTACAAAGCCATACAATGCAAGCTTCTAAAGGGACTGATCCCATCTTTACACTTTACCTCATCTTCAGTAGACTCTTTTGTCTTAGTTCTTCCTCAAAATGTTTTTCCACCTTCAACCATATTACAAACTCCTCAAAATATTTTTCAAAACCAAACTTTGACTTGGAGTTACCTTTTAGGTTTCAATTAATTCAAAATGAAAATCACAATTTTTGTGAAGTGGGTCGAATATTACATTTTTCCAAATTTACAAGCCAATCTTCACACATTTTCTGGCAATATCTACTGAATGGTCTCTATAATTTCACTAAAATAATGTTTGATGACTATTATAGATATATTTTTGATTCTGGTGGAACCCAGCTTCAGTTGCTGTGAGCCTTAAAGAATCCTCTTGATTTGAGGACATATCCTTTTCAAGAGGGAAGGGATGATGCATCCACCCCAAGGATTATAGCTTGGGCCAACGCCTAGGCCTAAATCATGCTCAAGGCCAAAATCTAGGCCCAAATCATTTTTAATGCCCAATCCATGGCCCACGTGCTCCTAAAGATCTAAGCCCAATCAAAGGCCCAATAACAAGAGGCATGCTTAAAAGGATCCAAATGGGCTTGCCTCAAAAGGATCAAATTCATCATGGGATTCATATGTTGTTCTCATGGGCTAAAGAAGACATCCTAATATGAGAGCACACATGATTGGAGCATTAGAAGAGATTTTATTTTGGGCCACATGTTAGGCCATGTTCTAGAATAAAAATACTAAAGTACTTTGTTGTTTAGTCTTCAAATTGGGATAATGCAAGCCCAATTAAACCTTTTGGCCAAGAATATGCTTAGAGGCAAGGCTGGGTGCACCTTTGTGCATGCAAGAAGAGTGTGATTGCCACATGGCACTAGATCCCTTCCTCCTTTGCATCACACGACCCATCTTTATGTTTTTTTCTCCAAGCTACATCTCCATTTCATTTCATGTTACATTTGTCATTTGATTTGGCCATCCATGATTTCTATAAATGGGGTCATTCTACTCTTGTATTTGGTTACTTTGGATTGATAATAGACTAAGTGTTAAGAGTACTCCACTTATTGCCTCTAAAGTCACTTTGCTAGACTAGTTTCTACCAATAACTCTTCTAGCCTGCTTCCCTAGAATAGATTTCTCTTATAGGTTTCCTCTCCATTTCACCTTCATTGCTTCAAGAGCCTCCAAGCTTGAATCCACTCCTCCATTTCACTCCATTTCCGCTGCAGCCATGGACCTTCTCCTCTTCATTTTCGTGCTACAAGCTCCATCACTTAGTGTGTCCTTTTTAATATGTTAAAATGGGTTTTAACAGCTTAAAAGACTTTTTGTATATAGTTTCTAGTATGAATGTATTCAATCAGTTGTATTATTTTTCAATCAACTAATTTCACTTAGGTAAAGTGAAATCAACTGATAGTATGAAAAATTCAACCGATTGATTTCACTTAAACCAGACTATATAAATTGTGTTTTCAAGAGCAAAGGCACAACTCTGAGTTTTTTAGCACGAAAACTTGTCATTCATCACTGGAAAACTCTCTCTGCATTAGACAACTGCAACATTTTGATTGAAGATCTTGGTTGATCTTGGAGGCATTTTGGGTTGGGATTAGCTTGAAGAACTTGTGTATGGTTGGCTAGGGAGAGCCACCATCAGGTTTTGTAGTTCTTGTGCCTCTAGTTGTTTACCTTATGTGATTTTAGGTCTATAAATGTGATTCTTGTAGGGTGTTAGGCTAGATTTTTGTGAGTCAAAAATCTTATGTGTTTCTTTGTTAAAAAGTGTAATCTTGGTGTGTGATTTGTAAAACTTTTGAATATATTGGAAACTAGGGTCAGGTTGTCCTGGTAAATTGGATGTCGCTCCATGATTGAGTGAACTAGTATAAAAACAACTGTGTCATTATCTTCTCTTCATCTCACTCATTTTAAATCACTTTAACAACTCAAGAAAACAAAGTAATTCATTCTTTGTTGAGCTTTAATGCATTTCTGCGTAATCTTATGTTGCATAGTTGGTAGAAATATTGATTGGAACAAGTCTTGTGTGTAAAAGTTTGTTGTTGAGTTAAATCTGCGAATTTTGCATTCCGCTTAAATTTCCAGGATTTTGACCGATTGATTTGAAATTTAATCAACTGTTTCATAGGCTCAAGAACAAATTAGTCTGATGTTTTATTTTTTGACCGATTAAAAGTGTACTGCTTTTTAACTTTTGCATTCAAATTTCGTAGTCTATTTCATTCAATCAAAAAGGGATTTTAAGCTTTCAAAAAAGTTTTAAACAGTCAATCCAACCCCCTCCCCCATTCTTGGCCTAAATCACCATTTCAAACTAACACTTGCAATAGTTCTGCCCAATCTTTGGTTACCACATTCACACCTCATATGCTCTTACTTATAAAACACTTGTTCAACCATCATTTGTGAGCAATTCGTATCGTTTTTGCTTTTGTCTTGTAATCTGAACAGAACTCAATACTTTCTTGAACAATATACCTTTCAATCATTGAAGCTTCTTAACGATATTAATTTTTCATATACCCTTTCAAAATAATTTTCAATAGGATACATCCATCTTAGATATACTGGTCCATAGAACTTGATTTCTCTTACTAAGTGAACATGCAAATGTACCATAATGTCAAAAAAGGATTGAGGAAAAATCATCTTCAACTAACACAAGATGATAACAATCTTAATTGAAGGTTATCTAACTTTACATGACCAATGACTTTACTACAAATTGAAGAGAAAATTGAACACAACCAAGTTATAGTTTGTCGAACATTTTTGGATAAAATTCCACAAATAGCCACTGGTAACAATTGTTGCATTAAGACACGACAATCGTGAGACTTCGGGCCAACAATCTTCAATTCCCGCATTGACACTAAACTCTTAATATTTGAAGAGTATCCTTATGGTACCTTGACAAAAAAAATTGATTTTTTCTACAAACAAAACTTGTATGTAGTGCATAAAATATGTATGTAATTGATTATTATATACGAATTACATAAGAAAAAAATTCGGATGTAAAATAAGCGTCAAAAACTTTACATACGGAAAAAAACTGAATGTAATTTTACATATGGAATATTATGTAGATAATAGAATCCGTAGAAAATTGAGTATGAATTATTTTGTATGTAATTCTGAGTGATTTACATACGAAAATAATTTGTAAGACACATACGGAATAATCTGTAGATAATGTTGGATTACACACAAATTATTTCATATGTAAATCTATATATCATAGCTTTTTTTTCAAATTAAAAGGTATATTTTTTATTTTCAATTTTCTTTTACATTTCTTATCACTGCAATGAAATTTAAATTAAACAAAATAAATTTTACTAACACATCATTCACAATAAAATTTTATAGCAACACTCCACTCAATCTAAATCCAAGTTATAAACAACACGAAATCGAAATCCAAGGTAACAACATAATCCAAATCTAAGTTATAAACAAAATAAGTTCCAATAACTTAGTCCAAATCAAAGCTCTAAGATATAATCGTAAACAAGTTCTAACAAAACATAATCTACAAGTGATAACATAATCAAGTTTAAAATTTTAAATGCATATTTAGAGTATGTTATAATTAAGCAGCAAAATAATTTCTTAATGGACAAAAACCAAGAGGGGTGAATTGGTTTATTAATAAAATTAATACTTTTAAAAATTTTCCAAATTTTAACATTTAAATTAAAAACTTAGTTCCTTTAAATGAAAGAGTAGATAAATTAAAGAGATAGGGAAGAAGATTCAACACAGATATTTATACCGGTTCGAATCAAAAGATCCTATGTCCATTTGTTAATCTCTTTAAATAAAGAGATTAACTTAATCACTTAAAAATCATAGTACAATTATATTAAAAAGAATAAGGAAAAGAAAAAACCTTTGTTAAAGATGCAAGAGATGAAGTGATACTTCCTCTGAATCACACTGAGAAAAGACCAACTTTCCTCTGAATCACACTAGGATTTTCAAAGTTATTTTAAGAACACTAAGAGAAACTCTTTACAATCCCAACACTAGTGATGAAGGATTATCTTGTTTCCTTTTAATATTATGAATATGGTGAAGAGTTGTTTAAGGAAAACTCAAGGAAATCTCCACTAGACATTAAGATAGTAAGCTATCTAGATGTGACGGTTCCTTTCCAAGAGTTCAATAGGAGAAGAGATAGTTTAAGGTGCTTAGAAACAAAAATAGCAAGAACACAACCAAAAACAAAAATGCATTGAAAGAAGAAGAACAAATAAAATGGAAGAGAAGATAGTAGTGGTAATGCAAGTGCAGCACGCCACTCATAGAGGGGGCAAAGCCAAACTAAGCTCTAGAGATGAGTATATGGTGCCGCCACTTGCATAGCAAGATAAGGCAAGAGTTTTTCCTCTCCTTAGAAGGAGGGATAGCTCACAAAAAAATAGGTTGAAAACAAGAGTGTTTAGATTCAAAGTATTCAACCCTTTTACATGTCTAGGAGCACCCCTTATATAGAAAAGTTTAGAGGCCTCTAAGAAAATAAAAGATACCTAAGGATGTCTCTACAAAAACCTAACCCTAACTTCTAGAAACTAGGTCAAATAAGGTTACAAAAATGAGAGACAAAAGAGCCAACTATGGTGTGTGCAAGGCTAATTTCGTTCTAGCACAAAAGGAGACAAAGAATGTGTCTCATATGTATCCAAAAAGTGGCCAAAGTGTGCTAAAAACAAAGGAGACCAAAGGTACATAGGTACACTTGCTTCATGCCTTTTACTTTATGCTTTATGCCTTTGCATTACTCTCTCCTCCACATCATTTATGCTCCCCAATCACCATGCGCCACCTAGCATTGCTTTCTTACTCCTAATTAACCTACAAAGCAAATAAACATAGATTAGCATGTTGGCTTAAGTCAACTATAGTCAACAAGTCAAACCTAGTCAAAGGTCAACAACTCAACTAAAGTTGATTCAACTAAGTCAACTTTGGGAATCAAAAAATAACAAACATAAATGAAAGGGATGAAGGATTAGTGAACTTCCTTTCTAAACATGCTTAGTCTTCTTAAGCATGTGCCTTCATCCTTGGTTGGGGTCAATCCTTCATCAACTAGAACTCTAGTTCTAAAAAAGGTGAATTTACAAATGAAAAATGGAGTTCTATTCAAAGCCAATCGAAACTTGGGTCTAGAAGCTGAAAAGGCAAATCCAAAACTTCCCATGATAATCGATTATCATTTATGATAATCCATTATTCTAGTGCTTTTTCTAAAACCAAAAGTGAGAGCAGATAATCGATTATCCATAGAGATGATCGATCATTCCAGTGTGTTTTCAAAAAATTAAGCACAACTTAAGATAATCGATTATCCTAAGTGATAATCAATTATAATAGCGAATTTTATAATATTAAAAAGATCCAAAAAGATTAAGAGCTTGATGTTGATTCTTTGTCAATTTAAGCTACTTTACAACATCATTAACTTATTTACAAGAAGACTTTAAACATTAAAAGCTTGTCTTCAAATTCTCTTCCAATTTGCTTGAGATTCTTTGTCATCATTCAAAATCTCTAGCTCTTCTACTTTTGCCAACAATCTCCCCCTTTTGGATGATGATCAAAATAATATGTTTAAAGTATCTATAATGTCCTACAATTAAAAGACTCACAAAGAGAATAGTTAAATAAGTTGATTTAAACTTTTCTCCCCTTTGTTTGATTATTAGATAAAAGGCCATAAGAGATAAACTCCCCCTGAATCAGATAAACATAAAAACATCAGAAGGACATGATTTTTCTAACAATCAAGAAGCAAACCATAAAGCAAGAATAGAAAACACTCTTCGTAAAACTCTGCACTCATGTCATCATTTTCATCATCTTCATTACTATAAGTGAATTCCTTATCAAACCTATATTCTAGATTTGATATTCTAGTATTTATCACCCTAATTAACCCAACAACTTCTTCATGACGAGAATTGGAAAGAAGAAATAATATTTTTATCCTCTTATTCATGCTTAAGATGTTGTATTCTAGAGAAAAGGAGGATCCAGCACCACTGGAAGAGCCAACTTTTTGTGCAGCAGGAGATGTAGGATTAGAAGGAGGAATTTCGTCGTCTACAACTTCATAATTTGGCACATCATCTTTATGAACATATAGATCTCCAAACGGAATAAATTTCATTAATGAGCTGTTAGAGATTTCATTTGGAGAGATTGTAACACACCTTTTGAGATGTCACATGTAAGATATTTTTCGTTTAAAACATGAAGCACAACCTCTGATACCATCCCATAAGATAGGATTTTTTTTCACAATTGTTTTTATCTCAAACAATGCTTGATAAAAGATTCATCCAAACTTCTTTATTCATCTAGATGAAAACATAGTTCATATAAACAATTAACTTAAATCATTCTATGAGGTTTAATATCAAATCCTTCAAGCGAAAACTAGAAACCACTACACTATTACATTTTATTTCAAAAGAACCTTTTCAAAGGTCAAAATAAAATTTCCCAAAGCTTCCCACGGACTCCTCACAACTAAGCTTCTCCAACAGTATCTACATCAACATTTATTCCAGTACAATGTAAGTCATACGATCATCGCAGGTGGAAACCACATCCACAAACATGCAAGGTTGAGCTAACCATGTATAACATCACATAACAGGCATATTAACATGTAACTCATGTAGCATATTATAATGTAACATAACTCATTCATGAAAAAAGATCCATCAACACATGTTCTCAACAAGACAACTTGAACTCATTAGAATATTACCACCAAGTAGTATTATCAGCATGACATTCTCTCATAGCCAACCATTATACCTTTCTTGTGCACCAAAGCCTCTTGGAAAAGTCTTTTCCCTGCTTTCCATATACTTACTAGCAATAATTCAACCCGCTTGACAAAGCCTTGGGTGGAGCTAATGAAGATGTGACCACCTCATCAAGTTCCAAGGAGGCCAACCCTAGGAGGATCACTAGTAGTATGACAAAAAGGAAGGCATTATCCTCTCTATCTTTATTTTGCATTTCTCTAGTTTCAATTTCTTGAAGTTAGTTGTGGATAACTATTTTTGAGTTGACTTGTTAACCTTGACTTAAGGGTTGACTTGTTGACCCAAGATTAGCTTAACCTTAAGCCAACATGCTAATAATTCCTTAATTTGCTTTTGTAGGAATAAGAAAGGGGGAGGACCACATAGGAGACACTAGGCATCCTAAGGAAGAGAGAGAAGGAGCAAGACTTTCTAGAAGCATCTAGAAAGGGGCGACCCACATGCCATGGACACCAAGACTTTTAGAAAGTTCTAGAACCCTCCTTTGGGAGCCTTGGCCATGAAGACTTGCCACCTAGATGGCTTGGCCGAGATTTCACCCATGTGCACCCTATGTTTACCTACTTTCTAGAACAAGCTAGCTTTCTTTTGTAACCTTTCTACTTTGTTGTTTTGCTAAGGGGCCCCTAGACTTGTCTATTTAAGGGAACCTCTAACACTTGTACAAGGATTGAATATTTTGGAGAAATTAAACACCTTTGTGTATCAACCATTGTGAGAGTCTTCCTCCCTAGGGAGTGAATGTTTTTAAGCCTTATCTTGAATCTTGATTCAAGTGGAGGCGCACATCCACTCATCTTCAAGGTTACCATGGCTTCTTCTAGCCTAGTCTTGTAGTGGCGTGCTTCTCACATTTTTATCATTCCTTTCCTTTCCATTTTATGCTTTCTTCTTCTTTTGTGTGTGTGACTTGGGTTTTACTTTTTCTTTATGTGTTGTCCACTCTTATTTGTTTCTTAATCAATCCATTCTTCTCTTCTCTAGAACCTTGAAAGGAACCTTCACATCTAGATAGTTTGCTATCTTAATGTCTAATGGGGATTTACTTGGTTTTCTTAATCAATCATCAACATATTCATTAATCCCTAAAAGGAACAAGATAATCCTACATCATTAGGTATCTAGAGCTTTGGTTGTCCTTGAATATGGTGTTTTCATGTTCTAACCTTGTCTTGTGTAGCTATCTTTGTGTGATCCATATAACAAAACAGTGTTGGCAGCAATGTGTGCGTCCTTGGAAAACTACTGCATCTAGCTTAGTGGTCCAAAAGTAATGTTCTTTATATCAAAAGAAATCCATGTGAGTCTAGCTTGCAACAAAAAAAGAATGAATGCATTTGGAGTTCTGTGGAGAGATTTATGATCAAATTAGTGAGCAAAGGTCAGATCTGCCAAGAATATGTGAATCAGCGTTTTCAGGTTTTGTTGTGGTAGTTTGGATATGGTTTTTGCACCTCTTTAAGCTCCTAAATGTGGTTGGATAACATGTCTTGGGATGCTTAGTCTTTGAGCCTCAAATCCATGAGTTTAAATGCATGATAGCTACATGTTTGTGTCTTTATGTATGTCATGTTGAGTCTTTAAATGTGCCTAACTTTTGCGTGAGTCATATGTCATATGTTAGCTTGAAGTTTTCTTGTTCTTGTTATTCCAAGTATTTGATTGCATTCACGCTATGTCTTGTTGGATGTATGCTCCTTGAACTTGATTTTGGCCTAAAAATTTGGGAACTAAGTGTCCAGGCCACCCAAAACACCTTTCTCTTCATTTTGTGAAACTAGTTTTTCAAAGAAGAAAATTTTGGTACACTTTTACAATCTTACCGAGAGCAATATGGCTCTTTGATGAACCAAAATTATGTTTTCACTAAGTGTTATGCTACTAGTTTTCATATTTGAGTGTTGGGTGATATTGACTAATTAGTTCCATGCTTAAACTTGGTTATGATCTTTGTTAATGTATGCATGATTTGAGACTTGGTGATGCATTGTTCAAGTATTTTTCCAATAGAGTCTTTTCATGTGCTTTTCTTGCTTGTTTTGATTTAAATTTTTGTTACCTCGATATCCTTTCCTTAGAGTTTAGCTTTCTTGGCTTTAAGAACTTTTATTGCTTGTCTTTAGGTTCTTTGTTTTGTCTTAGTAGTTTTCTTCCTTTGCTTTCCTTTGAGTGTAGTGGTCGAGCCACTTGAACTTGTCTTGAAAAGGTTTCCAAAAACTTTGAAAGCATTTCACTCCTTTTTTGTGGAATTTGAGTCTAACCTTGTCGTGTGGGGTTTGGGAGTGCGAACAAAACACTTGGGTTGTTTATTTTGACCACACTTGGTCACGGGTTTCTTATCATTTGCCAACCAAGTTCTTTGCTTGTCTCGGGATTTTGGAGTTGTTTTGTAGCGAAGCATGGATTTGAGTCTAGTTTTGGAGGATGTAAAGGAGGGAGAAGGTTCAGCTTCTCCCTACTCACCTGAAGTGGTGAATCCCGTGGCACATAAAGGGACCATCATTGATGTCACTAGCCTCCTACAACAAATGGAGCTTAAGAGGCAAAAAGATAAGGAACAATAAGGGAGAGCCTTTTAAATTTACATGCAATAACAAATGCAACAAATTCAACAAGTGTAACAACAAATTCAACAAGTGCAACAACATCAACAAATCCAACAAAGAGAGGAAAGAAGGGTGAGGAGACGATCTCCGTTCGTGGACTCCTATGGAAGTGAGGAAAGAAGAAGAAGGCTCGAAGGGGGTGGAGAAAGAAGGCACCAAGTGCAATATCAAGTGAAGATGAGATCAAACCTCATGAAGGAGGTCTTTTAGTTGTGAGGCGCATGTTGGGCCAAGTCCCAAAGGAATTTGAATCTCAAAGGGAAAATATTTTCCATACAAGGTGCCTTATCAACAAAAAGACTTGCTCCCTCATTATTGATGGTGGAAGTTGTGTTAATGTGGCCAACACAAAGGTAGTGGACAAGCTTGGCTTGGACATCATCCCTGATCCAAGCCCTATAAACTATCTTGGTTAAGTGAAAACGGTGAAATTAATGTGGATAAATAAGCACTCATCACTTTCTCTGTTGGGAATTATAAGGATAATGTTTTATGTGACTTAGTGCCCATGGAAGCAACTCACATACTTCTTGGAAGAGGCCATGGCAATTTGACAAAAAAGCTTTTCATGATGGCCATTCCAATAAATTTTCTTTTAAATTCTAAGGCAAAAGGATCACATTAGTACCTTTATCCCCCAAAGAAGTATGTGATGACCAAAAACAAATGTTTGAGAAAAGAAAGGAAGAGAAGGCACAACTAATGGCGCACACCAAGGAAGCAAAAAAGAGCTTGATCTCCTTCAAAGGAGCTAAAAAGGTAATGCATTCTCAAAAATAAGTTTTTCTTGCTTATCAAAGTGAGTCTTCTCCTTCCTTTCAAAACCCTCCTCTTAAGTGTCCTCAAGACTTGTCTATAGTCTTAGATGAATTCAAGTATGTGTTCCAAGATCCCCCAAAGGGATTTTCAGCTCTAAGAGGTATAGAACATTAAATTGACTTCATCCAAGGATCATCTTTACAAAATAGGCCGGCCTATAGGACCAATCCTGTGGAGGCCAAAGCAATTAAAAAACAAGTCAATGATTTGTTAGAAAAGGGGTGGGTGCAACATAGTATGAGTCCTTATGTTATGCCCGTGATCCTAGTTCCAAAGAAGGATGGAACATGGAGAATGTTTATAGATTGTAGGGCCATCAACAACATCAACATCAAATATAGGCACCTCATCCCTAGGTTAGATGACTTGCTTGATGAGCTTCATGGTGCAACCATCTTTTCAAAGATAGATTTGAAGAGTGGTTACAACCAAATAAGAATCAAGGAAGGAGATGAGTGGAAGACCTCCTTCAAGACCAAGTTTGGGTTGTATGAATGACTAGTCATACCCTTTGGCTTGACTAATGCACCAAGCACTTTCATGAGGCTCATGCATCATGTGCTTAGACCCTACTTAGGCAAATTTGTTGTGGTCTATTTTGATGACATACTTATCTATAGTATGTCTAGAGAAGAGCATCTTCAACACTTAAGGAATGTGCTAAGGATCCTAAGGAAGCAATCTTTGTTTGCCAACATGGAGAAATTCATTTTTGGCATGGATCATGTGATATTCCTTGGGTTCAAAATTAGCCAACATGGGGTCTATGTGGATCAAGAGAAAGTCATGGCCATCAAAGATTGGCCCACACCTAGGAATGTTAGTGAACTAAGGTCCTTTCATGGGTTGGCTAGCTTTTATAGGAGATTTGTACCTAATTTTAGCACCATAGCCGCACCCTTGAATGAGTTGGTAAAGAAGGGAGTTGATTTCAAGTGGGGTGTTGATCAAACAAAGGCCTTTGAAACATTAAAAGAGAAATTGATCAAAGCACCACTCCTAGTCCTCCCCAACTTTTCCAAAACCTTTGAAATAGAGTGTGATGCCTCTAATGTGGGCATTGGGGTTGTGCTCCTTCAAGAGGGTCATCCCATAGCCTACTTTAGTGAAAAACTCAAAGGAAGTCATCTAAACTATTCTACCTATGATAAATAGCTTTATGCTCTTGTGAGGACCTTGCAAACATGCCAACATTATCTTCTATCTAAGAAATTTATGATCCATAGTGATCATGAAGCTCTTAAGTTTTTGAAAAGCCAAGGCAAACTCAACAAAGGACATGTAAGGTGGGTAGAATTCCTAGAGTAATTTCCTTATATGACCAAACACAAACAAGGAAAGGCCAATATTGTGGTGGATGTGCTTTCAAGAAGGCACACTCTCATTTCCATGCTTGAAACCAAATTTCTTAGCTTTGATCATATTAAGGAGTTGTATGAAAAGTATGATGATTTCGCTTTTATATATGGTGAATGCCACCAAGGGGGAAGCAAAGACTTTTATCTTTCCAACCAATATCTCTTTAAAGATAAAAGGCTTTGCATTCTCCAAGGTTCTCTGAGGGTATCACTCATAAGAGAAGCACACCAGGGAGGCTTAATGGGTCAATTTGGGATTAACAAAACTCTTGAAGTCCTCAAAGAACACTTCTATTGGTCTCACATACGCAAACATGTGGATAGGCATTGCAATTCTTGCATAGCGTGTTTAAAAGCCAAATCCAAGGTTCAACCTCATGGTCTCTGCATTCCCTTGCCCATCCCTTCCAAGCCTTGGGTAGACATTTCAATGGATTTTCTTTTAGGGCTCCCAAGGACTAGAAAGGGTAAGGATTCCATCTTTGTGGTAGTGGATAGATTTTCTAAAATGGCCCATTTTATTCCATGCCACAAAGTTGATGATGCAACACACATTGCCAATCTCTTTTTCAAGGAAGTAGTGAGACTTCATGGCCAACCTAAGACCATTGTAAGTCATAGATACACAAAATTCTTGAGCCATTTTTGGAGGACCTTGTGGGGAAAACTTGGAACCCAACTCCTCTTTTCCACCACTTGTCACCCTCAAAGTGATGGTCAAACCAAGGTGGTCAATAGGACTTTGGGTCAACTATTAAGGTGCATGATAGTCCACAACACTAGGGAATGGGAGGAGCTTCTTCCCCATGTAGAGTTTGCATACAATAGGGTTATGCACTCTACCACCTCTTATTCTCCCTTTGAAATAGTGTATGGTTTTAACCCTTTAACTCCTCTTGATCTTCTTCCACTTCCACTCAAGTGGCATGGACTTGCCAAGATGGGGAGGCAAAGGCTACAATGATCCAAGACTTGCACACACAAGTCAAGGAAGCCATTGAAAGGAAAGTGATGAAGTATCAAGAAGTAGGCAACAAGGGAAGGAAAGAAGTCCTTTTCAAGGAAGGGTTTGGGTGTGGCTTCATTTGAGGAAGGAAATATTTCCTACTCAAAGGAAGTCTAAACTTCTTCCAATAGGAGATGGACCTTTCCAAATCCTCAAGAGGATAAAAAATAATGCCTATGAGTTGGATTTGCCTTCAAGTTACAATGTAAGCAACTCTTTCAATGTAAGTGATATCTCTCATTTTGATATAAGACTTAAGAATTCGTGGTCGAATTCTCTTCAAGAAGGGGAGGGTGATGAAGATGTGATCACCTCATCAAGTTCCAAGGAGGCCAACCCTAGGAGGATCACTAGTAGTATGACAAAAGGGAAGGCATTATCCTCTCTATCTCTATTTTGCATTTCTCTAGTTTCAATTTCTTGAAGTTGGTTGTGGTTGACTATTTTTGAGTTGACTTCTTGACCTTGACTTAAGGGTTGACTTGTTGACCCAAGATTAGCTTAACCTTAAACCAACATGCTAATAATTCCTTAATTTGCTTTTGTAGGAATAAGAAAGGGGGAGGACCACATATGAGACACTTGGCGCCCTAAGGAAGAGAGAGAAGGAGCAAGACTTTTTATAAGCATCTAGACGGGGGCGGCCCACATGCCTTGGACACCAAGACTTTTAGAAAGTTCTAGAACCCTCCTTTGGGAGCCTTGTCCATGAAGACTTGCCACCTAGATGGCTTGGCCGAGATTTCACCCATGTGCACCCTATGTTTACCTACTTACTAGAACATGCTAGGTTTCTTTTGTAACTATTCTACTTTGTTGTTTTGCTAAGGGGCCCCTAGACTTGTTTATTTAAGGGGACATCTAACACTTGTACAAGGGTTGAAAATTTTGGAGAAATTAAACACCTTTGTGTATCAACCATTGTGAGAGTTTTCCTCCCTAGAGAGTAAATGCTTTTAAGCCTTATCTTGAATCTTGATTCAAGTGGCGGCACACATCCACTCATCTTCAAGGTTGCCATGGCTTCTTCTAGCCTAGTCTTGTAGTTGCGTGCTTCTCGCATTTTATCATTCCTTTCCTTTCAATTTTATGTTTTCTTCTTCTTTTGTGTGTGTGACTTGGGTTTTACTTTTTTGTTATGTGTTGTCCACTCTTATTGTTTTTGAATCAATCCATTCTTCTCTTCTCTAGAACCTTGGAAAGGAACCTTCACATCTAGATAGTTTGCTATCTTTATGTCCCGTGGGGATTTTCTTGATTTTCTTAATCAATCATCACCATATTCATTAATCTTCTAAAAGGAACAAGATAATCCTACATCAAGAGCACTCTTGCTAAGCTCATGCTAAACACTTATGAAGGAACGAAACCCTTTTACCTTGACTCGACAAAGTCCTCTAGGTAAAGAAACCATCCTGGCTTTATGACTATCAGAAAATTCATATTGTCCCACCATATAAGTATACTCATTCATGCAAGATCTCATCACATTATGCCACACCATAGCATTCCATACATATGCACACATAATTCTCATCATGACACACATGAATCAACAATCACACAATTATACGCATTCATGATAACACACAGGCACATCAAGGCCTCATCATCAACTGTATCACAACACATTGACATCACACAATCCTTATCATTGTATTTAACATACATCAATCATCATGCCCAACATCCTATATAATGTAAACAGAGCCTATAACAATTTATCATAACAAAATATCGACTCAATGCAACCACGAAAAACCAGCAATCATGCGTAACATATAACTCCAACTACAGACCTCCAAACTAAGATCACAATGTTCAAACTAAAGAACAACATGTTATGGATCAGTTGTCAAAATTTTAGCTTAATCTAACGGTTAACGAATCGCGAAATCCAATTATACAAAAACTGCATTGACTAGAAAAATCAATGGTGCCCAATGCCAGAAAATAGCGCTCAGCGCCAAACCTCTCATAAAAATGGACACTCAATGCTCAGAAATCAACGCTTAGCGCCAGACCGCTTGTACATTCACTCAGGAACAACGATAATCGATTATTCCTGTAGGTTTTGCAATTTTATTGCGAAAATGGATACTTGATTATCCTTGTCATGATCGATTATTTGTGTGCTATTTTTTAGAAATTGAGATAATTCAAGCTTTAGCTCTTTTAAGACACTTCTAATATCCCAAAATCCCTCCTAAGTTCAAAAAATATATCTTTAGCAAGAGGTTTGGTGAATATATTGGCTAATTGATTCTTAGTGTCTACATATTCTATCATACAATTTCCTTTACTTATATGATCCCTCAAGAAATGATGTCTAATTTCTATGTGCTTTGTTTTGGAGTGGATTATGGGATTTTTAGTTAGATTTATTGCACTTGTATTATCACATTTTAGAGGTATATGATTACATACATATTATAATCCTCTAATTGTTGTTTCATCCATAGAATCTAAGCATAACAATTGTCTGCAACAACGTATTCAGTTGCAGTGCTTGATAAAGCCAAACAAGCTTGTTTCTTCGAATGCTAAGAAACTAGTGAACATCCTAAAAGATGACAAGTACCACTAGTACTTTTTCTATCAATTTTATAACCACCATAGTCAACATCAGAATAACCTATTAAGCTAGGGGAAGCTTCTGATGGATGTCAGAGTCCAAAACAAGCAGTTCCTTTTAAGGATTTTAAAATTCTTTTTACTGCAATATGATGTGATTATTTAGATTTAACCTGAAATCTAGAACATGCACACACAACTTGTATAATATAAGGCCTACTTGTAGTAAGATATAGCAGATAAGCTATTTTACCTCTAAACAAGGTTTGATACCTGATTCATCTTTATCCAAATAATAGAATGTTCCCATAGAAGTACTTGCTTCCTTAGCAATATCCATTCCACATTTCTTAAGTACCTTTTTACAGTACTTGGACTATGATATGAAGATTCCATTTTCCATTTGCTTAATTTGCAGTCCCAGGAAGAATGTCAATTCTTACATCATTGACATTTCAAACTTTCCTTGCATTATACATGCAAATCCTCCACACAGAAATATCAATAAATCCAAAAATTATGTCATTTACATAAATTTGAACCAGCAAAATATGTTCTCGTACTCCTTTGATAAATAGATTAAATCAATTTTTCCCCTTTTAAAATCATTTTCTAACAAAAACTTGCTTAATCGTTCATACCAAGATCTAGGTGTTTGTTTCAATCCATAAAGTGTTTTCTTTAATTTATGAATGAGATTAGGAATTTTATAATCTTCAAAACCAAGAGGTTGTTGATCATACACATCTTCTTTTATATATCCATTTAGAAAAGCACTCTTAAAATCCATTTGATAAAGTTTAAATTTCATAAGAGAAGCATAGGCAACAAGTAAACGTATATCATCTAACCTCGCAACTAGAGCATATGTTTCATCATAATCTATGCCATCTTCTTCTCTGTATCATTTTTCCATAAGTTTGGCTTTGTTCTTACTAATGTTCCCATCTTCATCCAACTTGTTTCTATCACTTGATGTGATTCATCTTTACGAATCAATTCCTAAACTTCATTCCTTTCAAACTAATTTAGCTCTTCTTGCATTGCAATGCACCATTGATAATCTTGAAGAGCTTCTTCTACATTTTATGATTCTACTTGTGAAAATAAAGCCATTGTCATACAGAAATTAGACATATTCTTAGTAGTTATCCCCTTTGAAGGCCTGCCAGGCGATGCATGAGTGCTGAACCCATTTTTGGATTTTCGAGATGAACTGCCAAGGGTGATTCCGTCAAGCGATGCAAACATTTGTTCAATTTTCTACATTTTATGGAGTCTAGGATATTTGCACCTTTGGTAAGGTTCTCTGTGCGTGTTTTGAACGGATAAAATCATATCATTGTTTATTACTATGGTGTTTTATGAGACTAGATGAATGAATGGGTGTGCCAACATGATGGGGGTCTTGTTTGGGCTTGAAGCTGAATTAATGTTATGATTTTGGGAGTATAATCAAGATGAAATTGTGAATGGATTATTTTACTGGATGTAAATGCATGGAGTAAATTAAATTGGTGTGAGTTTGTGCGTTGTTGGACTAAAATGAGATTTGGGAGATTAAGGTTCCTCGTGGGTGCAGAGAAAAAAACTGGGTTCTGCCTAGAATATGATGTGCCGCCTGACGGCGAGTATGCATCGCCAGGCGATAGATGTTGCAGCAACGACATTTGCAGTCTTTGGCTATTTGGACACGTTTTTTGTCATATGGGGGTGTTAAGTTATTTTCTACATATTGCGTATATGTGAAAATGGGGAAATTGCTTGGGATGTGGGTTTTATGTATGATTGAATGGTTATCTATAAATGCTAAATATTGGCTAGGCATAGTACCTGTGAATAAAATAGGGGTCGTTGTAGAGCTGTCTGTGAAGCAGGTAACATTGAGTATGTTTGAGGTATCTTGGACTTTGTACTTCACTGATCATAGGCAGGAGTGATTGTTGTGTTATTTTAAATCATATGTGCATTGTTCAATATTGATCAATTTTAGTACGCATGAATTTACATGAATGCAAGTATGTACATTTATATGACATGGAGTTATGTTGTGTGGAATGGTAATTGTGATATCTGATGCAAAGTATACACTTGAATAAGTAATCTGGTTAAATGACTTGACTGTTTGGGGAAACAAAACATGTTTTGGGGTGCTAAACCAGCAACAGGTCATTACTGCTATAGTGCTTGGCGGCATAGGGAATGCCATTAAACGATAGAAGTATCAAGCAAGTCCTTGGACCACGTGGCACCTAGAGTTGAAAAGTGACCCGCTAGGTAATAGCCTTAAATCAGTAGGTCTGGATTCTGCCTGGTGTGTTGTGGCGAGAGGTTTTCGCCAAGCGATCTGTGGTGGGATTTCGCTTGGCGGCATTTAGGAAACGGTAGGCCCTAGCATAAAGGGCACTGTGCTCTTTTGCTTGCATTTTGTGTGTGATTAATATGAGCGAGAAGGTTCATATTAATTATGCTCTCGTGTGAGGATACGAGCGGGGAGGTTCGTATGTTCCGTGATCACACTTGAGGGTTGCTGCGAGCAAGGAGGTTCATAGTTGGTTAGATCACGCGTGTTGGACTACGGGCGGAGAGGTCCATAGAGTTGGACCATGAGCGGCCAGGTTCGTGGAAGCATGATATATCCTGGTTCCATGGTCAAGTATTTGTATAATGTGCCGGGGTTAGTAGTTTCAAGTTGAATCATTTAATTGAATAAAGTAGCTCGGGTGATCAAGTATTTGTATGGTGTGCTTGGGTTAGGAGTTTCAAGTTTAAGCATTTAATTGAATAAAATATCTCGGGGGAGTCTCTATTTTATTAGTTTGTATGTTTATATTGTATGAGCTTACCCTTCCTACTTGTGTTTGGCGATCATCGTGTGACTTGTCACACAAGAGCAAATGATAGTACATTTATGGATTGGTTAATTTAAATTTTTGCGTCTGGAACAAATTTTAAATATTCCCACATTTTGGGAAGCTAGGGTTTCTTGATCACTTACCAATGTAGCCAAAAATAATCCAAGCATAAAAAGGACTATTTCACACTAGCTAAGGTTTGAACTCACATCCATCAAGCCATCACATGTTTCATGACATATCATGCACACACACATCATCCCATGTGTTCATATATGCACCCACAATAAATTAAATAATTAAAACATCACACTAATGGCATACATAAGACTCGAACCTAAGTCCTCTCAAAGCACCAAGCATGTCTAACCACTTAAGGTACCATTGTGCCTTTGTCATAACTCTTCACATTAATTACTTTATAGCTTCCTTACCTCACTTTTATTAAATAAATATTTATTTATTTACTTAAATTTTTGTGGTCTTATAGATAACCTTTTATGAGTAGAAGAATACCCTAGGAAGACACATTCCTCTAATCGAAAATCAAGTTTGTGTGACCGATAAGAACGAAGGTGAGAAAAACATGAACAAACAAAGACCCTTAATGAACTGTAATCAGGAGAATGTTGGTATAAGACATTGTAAGGGACTTGAAACTAAAGAGAGGCACTAGGTAACCTATTAATTAAATAAACCGCAACATGAAAAGTATAGTCCCAAAATTTTAATGGAAGAAAGGCATGTGATAAGAGTGTAAGGCCTAAGTTAGTGATGTGACAATGTTTACACTCTACCACCCCATTTTGATGATGAGTGTGTGGACAAATGAGACGGTGAGAGATCCCATGAGTGGCTAAAATAGAGCGAAAAGACCTAAAATCACCACCCTAATCAGGTTGAAGACATTTAATTTGAGCACCAAATTGAAGTTCGGCATTAGCCTTAAAGTGTTAAAATATAGGAAAAGTTGCAAACTTGGATTTAATAGGATAAAACCATGTGAAATGAGAGTATCCATCTACAAATGAAATGTAATATACACAACCAAAAGTAGAAGCAACATGAAAGGGTCCCCATAAGTCACTAAAAACTAATTGTAGTGGTTTCGTATAAATAGTAGATGAAGAAGAAAAAGGCAACCTATGAGACTTGCCTATACAACAAGACGAGCATAAATCTAACTCTTTATTATGAAGTGAAATATTACAACGACTAAGAACAAGTTTTAATACATCAACATAAGGATGACATAGTCTAAAATGCCATATATTGAAACTGTCTAGAGAAGATGTAATGGTGAGAGCAGAAAAAACATGTGAAGGAGTTGAGGAGGTAGTGGAAGAAAAGATGTAGGAGGACTAGAAGAACAATGAAGATTGGAAAATAGTAGGGCCCATCCACACCAACATGACCACGAAGAAGGACTTCACGAGTGACCTGAGATTTCACATTACAACAATGGGGAAAAAATTCAAAATAAACTTTGTTATGCTAAGAAAATTTATGGACAAAAAGAAGATTTGTTGTAATAGACTGGAGAAGGAGTAATTGATGAAGATTAAATAACGCAGAAGGATGAGATAAGGGAGAAAGAGTAGATGATCCAAAAGCATAAACTAGCAAACCTTCACCATTGCCTACAAAAATGTTGTCAGGGCCATCAAAGGGCTGAAGTTGTTGAATATTCTTGGAGTCATTGGTAACATGAAATGATGCACCAAAATCTAGAATCCATATGGTTGGAGGGGAATAGGTAGTAGCAGAAGCAACCATGGCATGTGTAGGAGAAATAATGGAAGAGGCGGTGACAGCATGGAAGGTCAAAGAATATTGATTCTTTCTTTTAAGGGCTCATTTTATATGATTTCTTATTTGAACCAATGTACAACGGAGTTCTCGCATTAGTAGACATTGCTTGTACCCATGAGCTTGGGCAAAAGCTTCAGTGCCAACATCACAGATCATGTCTTCTAATTTATCTTCTTCAAGTTGATCTTCCATAGTGGAATCCACAACATTTTCAATTCGAGAGACAGTTTGGAAGTGTATTAATTCACTGTGCCATGTCCATATTGTATAACTTGAAGGAAACCATCACATATATGGTGTTCCTTAATTTTGGTTGTATTCAACTTTTTCACATTCAAACAGTTCACACAAGGACATCTAAACTTCACTTCACCAACACTTCTACCCTCATTACATTGCGCAAATTCTTCTACTCCTTTCTCGATCCACCATATATATATATATATATATATATATATATATATATATATATATATATATATATACACTGAAATTGTGTGAACAATTTTGGTAATCTTTAACATAATGATCACCTTGCTTTTGAATTCAAGGTGTGACCGTATCCAATTCAAGAAGATTCATTCTTTTTAGTTTATTGGTACATATTAATTTTAAAACACATATCTAAAATTTCACGAAATATTTCCAACATTCCTCATTGGTCTTTAGGTTACAAGAAATGAAAGTGATTATTAACCACAATCAAATATGCACCAAAAGATAAATACAAAACATAGTTAACAAATATTCATGAATATTAAGATATGTATATTAAAATATTAGTACTTCTTTTTATTAAAAAGTGATTAATCTTCTTAAATTGTCCAACCAGACAGATCAAGATTGAATACATTTAAATTATTAGTATTGTCTTCTTTTAAAAACAAATACATCTTTCAAAAAGAAAAACAAACTTGGAGATAGTAAATAATTTTCATATTCAATCTCAAACAAGAAACTAAAGCTAACTCAATGCAACCACGATCTCAAATTAAACAAAATAAATCAATTTATTTAAGTGTGTATAATTAAATAAACATACAAAAAATAAATAGTATACTAACAAATTATAGGCTCAAAGTAAAATTAAGAATTTGGGAGTTTGAAACGTGAGCAACAATGGAGGAGAATACAATCGTACCCATAGTCCCACAACTGAGGGCAACAGTAAACAAAAATTTAAAGTAAACTCCAATGAAATTGATGCGTACTCTATCCAATGATCCAAACTAACTTACAAAATTAGGAAAAGCAAGCAAAATTGATAATTTTTCGTATACCATAATTTTTTATAATTTCGAAAAGAAATCAAAGTATATTGTATAGTTCATCATCATCAATCCCATCTTTAAAAGCAAAGTATTTTCATTCATCAACAATCTCATATTTACAAGCTAAAAAAAGTTTACAAACTCAATTTCTATCAAAATACAAACCCAATTTCTATGATAAATCATTATAATCTTAAATTCAAGATTACAAACTCAAGAACATACCAAAAAACGCAAAAAAAAAATGGAGGCGAAACAAAAAAGGAACCAAAACGTAAAAATGAGTCGTACAAAGGGGCAAGATTTAGTGACGATAATAGAGGCAACGCTGCAACGACTTGTTTGATAGTGCACTAGCGGTGGAGGGATGAAACAAGTGGTGGCGAGCTGCAAAATGAAGAACTATGTTGGTTCTACAAAACAAAGGGGAAGAAGACGCCCAACAATGATCTGATTTGGGTTTTTTAACCCTAAGAAGCTTTATTGCCTCGGTTAATTCGAAATCGAGGCATAAAAAATCGCTCGTAAAAGTTGGATCAAGGCATATTCGCTCATAAAATAGTAAAAAAATAATGCATTTTGGAAATATACTCCAACCTAACGGCTTCAGGTGAAATGCAACCAAAGCAGAAAGCATTTTATGCCTCGGTTAAGCGGGACCCAAGGCATAAAACTATGTGATGAATTTAAAACTTCAAAACAACGGGAAGTTTAAAAATTTTTGGGAGACATTTGCCTCGGTTGGGATTGTAATTGAGGCATGAAATCTATTTTGCCTCAGTTGTAGTGTTAAACAAGGTAGAAACGTTTACTTAAATTGCAAAAATGTCATTGTGTCTTTATATGCCTCGTTTGCGCGAAAATTGGGTCATATAGGGTGATTTAAAAAGACCAAAATGCACTAGTGAATTCTTGGTGGTAGTTAGGTCACGATAACATATGACAAGAAACATTATATTGAATTAGATTCCCTTTCTATACCCAAACACAATCACTTGCAAGTAAAACCCATTAAACCAAATAGCCAAAATGTCACATAACATTCAATGTCGAAAAATACAAGAATAGGGGATGAATTAAACATATCTTTGTGCACTCAACACTCGTCTTAGTAATGGGGTTGCCCGCACTTGCGAAAAACAACATTTTCTAAGGGGAGCACGAATTGTCGAAGCTATTCGAGATTCCAATGATGATGAGGACACTTTCAAGACAAGCATCTATGACCACCCTTTTCATGATACCACACCTTTTCATTTTTTTTCTCTCTCCATCATTGAACTTTTTGTCCTACTAGATTCGGTCTTTTTTCTTCAGATTATTGATTGTTCTTCTTCTCTGTGTGATGGTGTTCGTACAACAACCTCGTGGCACAACAACGAGAGGATCTACTGCGAGGACCCAACGGTTGACGCTTGTGGTCATGATAAATGAGGTAGTCGGTGCCGAAAAAATGAGTCTCGAGCTGACTCCGCAAAGGTCGCTTTGTGAAGGGATTCATGTTGACGGTGACAGAGAGAGTGATGGTGCAGATGCGAGATCAGGGTCTCGAAAGCCATTAGATAGGCATTAAGGATGGAAACCCTGCCATTATTGTTGATGTCCTTCGAAAGCGGTGAGGAAAACAAATTGAAAATGATATACGACAAAGGAAACACGATTGAATTGTGTTTGTTCCTGTAGAGAACAAACAAGGTAAGTTAGGCACAAGCATCACCTTACCCATGTAGTCCGCTATGTCCTCAGTTGGCCTCTTCCCGGTTGGTACATGTCGGTTTGGACCCAGGAGGGATTACCTGCAGAAGGGACTCCGAAGCTCAAGTGAGTCAAAACTCTCAAAAGGTCAAATCAGTGATTAATGAATGCATACCTTTAATTAATGGGGTCCACGTGTATTTATAGAGTATTAATTATGTCTGGTTATGGCATGGGTCGGGCCTTGGTTTGGGCCTTAGTTTGGGTTGTAAGTGGGCCTGGGCCTTAGCCTAGGCCCTTAGTTCGACTATTGTGGGCTCATTGGATGGCAGAAGGAATTTCATTTTGCTAAGTCTTTAGGGGCGGTCTGATCCGTTTACTTTTCAACTTGTCGGATGTCGTCATTGCCCGCACACTATCCTAGGTTGGTCGTTCTGTTGTTAGTTTAGCCTTCGTTCAGTTACGAGTTTAAGTCCATGCCGGCCCAAGTTGTGTACTTGGGTTGTTTCCGGCATATATGTAAGGGTTGTCATTTATATGGTTAAGTTGACCAGGTCCAGTACAGTGTTCAAGGAAAGTTTATGGTTGGATGTGTAACAATGTTTGAAGTTTATGTTTTGTGACTGGGACTAGGAACAAGTTTTATCGAGCCTCACTGATGTAGGATTATCTTTTTCCTTTTTAAGATTATTGAATATGGTGTGAGTTGATTAAAAAAGCTAAGTGAAATCCCTAGTGGACATTAAGATAGCATGCTATCTAGATGTGAAGGTTCCTTTCACAAAGCTCAAGAGAAGAAGATGATGGGTTGATTCAAAAACAAAAAGGAAATGCAAAGCACATAAACCATAGAAACCCAAAAACAATTAAAGGAAGAAGAGAACATAAAATGGAAAGGAAAGGAATGGTAAAAATGTGAGAAGCACGCCACTGCAAGGCTAGGCTAGAAGCCATGGCAACCTTGAAGATGAGTGGATGTGTGTCGCCACTTGCTATGCAAGATAAGGCTTAAAAGTATTCACTCCCAAGGGAGGAAACTCTCACAAATGGTTGAGACAC